>MAAC01011253.1_pt1 | contig 72990 bp, 51 predicted proteins | sample 1115981 | NCBI WGS metagenome assembly MAAC01 (sample SAMN04961126, study PRJNA320927) | seawater metagenome | isolation source: sample BD02T64 sea water enriched with oil for 64 days | place: USA:Gulf of Mexico | collected 2013-07-27
AGGTGCAGGTGGTTCTGCTCCAAAGCATGTGCAACAATTCAATAAAGAAAACCATTTGAGATGGGATTCTTTAGGTGAGTTCTTGGCATTGGCAGTTTCATTCGAACATGAAGCAGAGAAGAACAACAATGCTAAGGCAAAAATATTGGCAGATGCATTAGACAATGCAACAGTTTCATTACTTCAAAATGGGAAGACTCCATCGAGAAAAGTAAAAGAGCTGGACAATAGAGGAAGTCATTTTTACATTGCGTTGTACTGGGCTCAAGAGTTGGCTAAGCAAACAGCTGATACGGACTTACAAGCTAAATTTGCTCCTGTTGCAGAAGCTTTGGCTAACAATGAATCAAAAATCGTTGATGAGTTAAACGCTGTACAAGGTGCTGCAATAGATATTGATGGTTACTACTCTCCTAATGCTGTAAAAGCTGCAGATGCTATGAGACCAAGTGCTACACTGAACGCAATCGTAGAAGCGATCTAAGAAAAAGCTTATAAAGCCTATCATATATAGAAAAGCCATTCCGAAAGGGATGGCTTTTTTGGGTAGTGTATCAAAGGTGTTGATGGGTTGATTCTCGATTGTTAACTACTTGATATTCATATAAGAATTCAGAAATATATTTTTAAGAAAGGTGATCAATATGATCACCTTTCTTATTTTTGATGCCTTAAATCGAATAATAATAGGGTTAATGTTACATAAGTGTATCAAAGGTGTTGATGAAATAAAATATGTTCGGAATGGAAAAACTAGACAGGGAAAACAAAGGTATAAATGTAAACGCTGCGGAAAGACATTTCTTAAATCCTATATCAATAAGGCTTATTGCATAAATTCAAATGAATGGATTATTAAATTAATCAAAGAGGGCACAGGAGTACGCAGTATATCCAGATTAGTTAATATCTCTACAACTACTGTATTATCTAGAATTTTAAAGTTTAGTAAGATGATTCAAAAACCTTTAATCCCAAAAGGAAAAAGATATGAATTGGATGAACTATGTAGTTATATTCAACATAAAGAAAACCGTATTTGGATAGCCTATGCATTAAGAAAGGATACTCGGGAAGTGGTTGATTTTGTTGTGGGGCGAAGAACCAATAAAACCCTAAAACATATAACAAACACTTTGATTTTATCTGAAGCTAAAAGGATCAATACCGATAAGCTCAGAAATTATAGAAGTTTAATTCCTAGGACTATTCACAAGACCAAACAATTTGGAACCAATCATATTGAAAGAATGAACCTGACCCTTCGAACACATCTGAAAAGGTTGAATAGAAGAACGATTTGTTTTTCAAAGAAACAGAAATATTTAGAGGCACATTTACGGATATATTTTTGGGGATAAATAAGAAGAAAACAACATAGAATAGACTTCGTTTTGTGGTCAATTTTTCGTTTCTTGAATAGAAGTTCTTTGAAAAAAAATATGAAAACTGTATAGGGTATTTACTCTTTGGTATGCAGATGTCTGGTAGGAAGTCTAACGAGGGAGATTACCGTTATGGGTTTAATGGTATGGAGATGGATAATGAGAAGAATGGTAATGGAAATACCATGGATTTTGGCGCTAGGATTTATGATTCTAGGTTGGGAAGGTGGTTTAGTGTTTAATTCGAGACTATCAGAATGGAGTAGATTACAATAACCCAACCTATAGAAATAATGAATAATTTAGGATAAATTTTATGAAAGGAATTAAAGGTTTATTGTTAAGTGTCAATGCCTTGTTGATTATCATGATATTATTTTTGGGATCATGTAAGAATAGATTTATTCCTGAAAAGTATTTTGATCGTGAGGACAGGTTAACGCAACACACTTATATTGTTGATAGTGTTGAAATAGCTTCTCCAATATATGTATATTCTAAAGTTTTAGGATGTAGTTTTGTATTGTCGAAAAGTGATTTTACTTCAATTAATGATAAGTTGGAAAGCATGAATCATGAAGTTCTTAATGAGAGTGAAAATATTTTTAATATCGGAACAATTCCATTTTATTTTTTTCTAGATGATTTAAGGGCAATTGAAAATTTCAAGTACGATTCTTCTTGGGGAAATTGTTTGATTGAAGAAGTAAATATTTATGATTCAAAATCGTATTATACGAAGGAGTTTGTACAGGAGAATGTGGAATTTTATGTTTTATTGGTTAGCAATAAATATTTAGCTAGAAATGGGATACTTCCCTTTAAAAATTATTCGGAAGCAAAGGGGTGGAGTTCTTATCAATATTCGAAATTGGTTTATCCAAAGTGTGATAGTGTTGGTAATAGTAGGTAGTGTATCAAAGGTGGTGATGGGTAGTGTATCAGATATGTTGATAGACTGAATTTGGTTGGTTAACTTATTGACTTTCATTTAAACAAAAGAGAAATATAGGTAGTGTATCAAAAGTGTTGATGACCTAATTTGGGTTAGTTAACTATTTGATATTCATTTCTGAAAATCAAAAATATATTAATAGAAAAGGTGATCATATGATCACCTTTTCTATTTTTGGTGCCTTAAATCCAATAATAATAGGGCAAATGTTACATAGGTGTATCAAAAGTGTTGATGGAATAATATATGTGAAAAATGGAAAAACTAAACAAGGGAAGCAACGTTACAAATGCAAGCAATGTGGTCAAACGTTTCTAAAGAAATATAGCAATAAAGCTTGTTTAGATAAACTTAATATTTGGATAGTAAAATTGATAAAAGAGGGAAATGGTATTCGAAGTATATCTAGATTATTGGAAATATCATCAACAACCGTTCTTTCAAGAGTCGTGCAATTAGCCAAGAATATTCAAAAACCATCGATAGTGAAAGGGAAGATGTATGAGCTGGATGAATTATGTAGTTATATTCAACATAAAGAGAACCGTATATGGATAGCCTATGCATTAAGGAAGGACACTCGGGAAGTGGTTGATTTTGTAGTGGGTCGAAGAACGAATAAAACATTGAAATGTATCACGAATACCTTAATACTATCCGAAGCTAAAAGGATCAATACAGATAAGCTCAGAAACTATAGAAGTCTAATTCCAAGATCTATTCACAAGACAAAACAGTTCGGCACCAATCATATTGAAAGAATGAACCTTACCCTTCGAACACATCTGAAAAGGTTAAATAGAAGAACGATTTGTTTTTCCAAGAAACAGAAGTACTTGGAGGCACATCTAAGGATATATTTTTGGGGATAATTCAAAGAAAAAAAACCTGGAATACACTTCTATTTTAAGCTATTATTTCGTTACTTAAATAGGACTTAGACAAATAATATATTCAAAGTAATCGAAACAATCCAAGACTAAAATGTAAGTAGTCCCTGCAATTACACGAAGAGGAATCGGAGGTTTCACCATCCTCCATAAGCTAATTTTAGAAAGGAATAATTAAAATATTAATACCCAAGTACACACTAGTCCCTGCGAGTCACTCGAAGAGGACTCGCAGGAAGTCAGGTATTTTAACACTTCGTTAGTTGTCAACTTCATAGTCTTCCTCAAGCTAATTAGCGAAGGATATAATTAATTAAATATTAATACCCAAGCACACACTAGTCCCTGCGAGTCACTCTAAGAGGACTCGGAGGCAAAACAGCCATGGTAACCCACATCTCCCATACCAAAAAGAATACATTTTACTTTGTAACCTTCACCTGCTACAAATGGATGCCGCTTATTGAGGAAAGTAATCTATATGATTATATCAGAAAATGGTCGTGTCAATTAGCAAATAAGGGAGTTCAAATTTGCGGATATGTCATTATGCCAAATCATATTCATTTGTTGGTATATATAACAGGAAGTTGTCGAGGACTGAACTATGAAATAGGAGAGGCCAAGCGCTTTATGATTTATGAGGTTGTCAAAAGACTCAAGGTTTTAAAAAAGGAAACTATTTTGAAAACACTTTCAGAGGCCGTTTCTCCTGGTGAAAGAAGGCAAGGGAAGCAGCATCATGTATTTAAAAAGTCATTTGATGCCAAGGAGATAGAAGGAGAGAAAGGTATCAACAGAGTTTTGGAGTATATGCATGTAAATCCGGTAAATGGAGTATGGAGCCTGGTGGATGACTATCGGGACTATCCTTATTCAAGTGTAGGGTTTTATTTGAACGAAGTGAAGTTTGAGATACCTGTTTGGGATTATAGAAAGGTAGGGGAAGTCCATATTACAGATAAAAAATAGTCAATATATCTTATGATACTTCTCGCGGAAATATGATTTCCGTCGTTAGCCTCCGAGTCCTCTTCGAGTGACTCGCAGGGGTGTAAATACTGAATAAAGGCGATCCAATGATCGCCTTTATTATTTTGTGTATAGATTTCACCTAAAATACATCCATAGTATCCTAGATCACAATCCCTAATCAACTACCGATTCCAAATACTTCTTTTTCTTTTTCAGTTGTTCCTTTTTGACATTCATTTTCTGCATGTCTTTTTCAATTTCCTTGATCGTCTTCATTTTATCGGTATATTCCTTTTCCGATATGCGCTTCGATATTTTTCGTTTTTTCAGTTTTTTCTTGGTCTCCTCTAGTCTCTTTTTATTCTCCTTGTCTTGTTTTTCAATTTTGTCGATCTTTTTGCCGGATCGATCCAGTTTGTCCTTTCTCATTTTGGCTTGCTCCGCTACCGCATGACCAAACTCCTTTCCTTTCAGATCACCTTTATCTTTTCCTAAGGCTTTACCTTTATTGGCTTCTTCTTTCTTTAATTTAGCACCTTTTTCGACAGCGGTTTTCTGTACTGCTTTTTTCGGAGCTTTTTTGTCTTTTTGTGCCAACAAATATCCTGGAGCCATGATCAATGCTCCGGATAGCAATATTTTGATTAAAACTTTCATACATCCTGTATTTATAATTCATCTATGAGTTTGTCCACCCTTTTTTTGATATCCTCAGATTTGGAACTAATGTTGTCAATATCCGATTCTAACTCATTTAGTTGGGTATTGATATTTTCAACTTTCGTTTCCACCTTTCTAGGATCTACCTTTTTTACCACATCCTTATGGCTTTTTGTTTGCTCCTTTTTTGTTGGAGTCTCTGTGGGTGATGTTTGTGTGTCATTTCCACATGCCGATAAGCCAAATAGCAGAATTAGACTGATGATCGCTGTTCTTTTCATGATTTTTAATTTTAAAATCTAAACTCAATTTCATTAAGGTAGTGATTTATAGTTGATTACTTATGTTTATTGCGTTCAATAGTTCCGTTTTGAGGTAAAGGTTAGTATAATGAGGGGTGATATGTCCATTGCCCCTGCGAAGTTGAAAAGCTAACTTATGAAGGATTACAAGTCCTTTATATTTTAATTGTTAAATAAAAAGTATATTCGAAATAGATATAATAACAATAAACTGTGTCTATTTACTAGTTAGCAATAACTGAATCAAAAAAAGAACCGAATTATGAAATACATAATATTAATTTTTGGGGTTATTTTCGCTATTGTTAGTACATCTTGTCAATCGAAATTGAATGTCCCCTCCGAATATATTATTAGCGGAAATTCTTTAAAGAATTCTTTAAAACAAACTGATAATAATCTTGTATTATTTTGGACAGATTGGTGTGGAGCTTCCAAAAGCAGGATTGAAAAGTATTATAAACCTTTAAGTGCTGAGATTGAAAAAAACGATTTAGACTTAAAAATAATTTTATTGGCTTCAGATGAAAATATCACTTTAGAAGATATTGATCAACTTAGAAATAATGGGATTACATGTTATTATATTGAAAAGCCAGGAGGTAATGCTATTACAAACAGGATGTCGATTAAAAGGTTTATAAACAATACATTTCCTGATAATCAGATAAAGAAAATAACAGAATTTCAGTACGGTATACCTGTGGAATTGCTGATAACAAAAGATTTGGAAATAATAAATGACAAGGAAACAGGAAAAAGCTTTGAATTTATTTCTGAGATTTTGAATTTAAAGAGGCATTTTAAATAGTAATCTTATTCACTTCCTTTATGTGCGTTGAGAGGTTTGATCAACTTCCCTGTGAGTCACTCGAAGAGGACTCGGAGGTTTAGAGGCACAATATACTTATCTCAGAGATACATTATTTAATTCCCTTAACATTCCCCTCCTCTATGTGCGTTGAGAGGTTTGTTTGTTCTTTTTCCTTGATGAAAAATGAACCAAAAAATCAAGACTTGTTTTAAATAGATTAGAAAATACTACGGTTCCTTGCAGGCAGTCAAAAATAACTCGCTATGCTCAAACAGATTTTTGAACAAAATGCCTTTCAGTCATCTTGATTTTCAAATTATTTAAAAAATGTCGGAATGATAGTATGAGTTTCGCCCCTTCGAGTCATCCGGAGAGGACTTGGAGGTTTTAAGCCCCGATATACCTATCCCATTGATACATAATTTAATTCCCTTAACATTGGAGTGAGAAAATAGAAAACCCTATTTTTGACCTTATCTCAAAATACATAACCAATAGAAAATTTCAAATGAAAAAACTTCGATTGTTTACTTTGGCAGCCCTTTGTTCAGGAAGTATTATGGCTCAGAGTCCAGAGACTATCCTTACAGAAAGTTGGATTGATAATAGCTGGGAAAATACAAGTCAATCTATATATACGTATAACTCGATTGGTTACCATTCGGATATAACGGAACAAGTTTGGGATTCCGTTGGTTGGACTAATGCTTATAATTGGGTGTATGGATATAGTATGGATGGTACTTTATGGTCTATCACAAGACAAACCTGGCTTGGTTTTATGTGGATGAATACTTTAAAATCAGATTATAGCTACACAGAGGAAGGTTTATTGTATACTATTATTGATAAAAGTGTTTTGGGTGGTGTAGAGAAAAACCAATACAAAACACGCTATACATTCGATGAGAATGAGAACAACACGGAGATGACGATGTATTATTATGATTATAATAATGCATGGAAAAAGACACGTAGGAATCTGATGACTTACAATTCAGATAATTTGATGACGGAGCTTACCAATCAAACCAAATGGATGGATTGGGAAGATAATTACACGACAACCATTAGCTATAATTCAGCAAATTTGGTTGATGAAGTCATAACGAAAAGCCATGAATATGGTATCTGGACCAATGAAACAAAGGTAGTTCAATACTACGTTGTTAATAATATCAATAATGCATCGGAAAGCTTTAAATGGAATACAGATACCTATGCATGGGATTTTGTTGAAAAAACAATAAATAGTCACAATTCTGATGAAACCTTATACCAAACGGTTTATCAAATTCCTGATTCTATATCTGGAGACATGACAGATAGTATTCGTGTTACAATAGATTATTTAGGAGGGCTTGACATAACGGATGAAATGAATCCAGCAATCAATATCTTTCCAAATCCTACAAGTGATAAGTTGAATATTCGTTTGGTTGAACCGGGTATGGCGCATCTACATATGACCAATATGGAAGGAAAGGTAGTGGCTGCAACGAATTCTGTAACAGGTCAAATAACCTTAGATATAAAACATCTTGCACAAGGTTTGTACAATTTGAGTATTGTGCAAAATGGTAAGGTGTATATGGAGCAAGTTGTTAAGAAATAACGATGGTTTCGTCGTTTCCCCTAGTCCTCTTCGAGTGACTATGAGGGAGGAATAAAAAATAAGAAAGGTGATCAATTGATCACCTTTCTTATTTTAGAGGATTTCCAATCCTAAAAATCCAGTAGTCCATTTGAGTCATTCAAAGAGGAATCGAACGTTCCGAGCTGTGGTAACTGCCCAATCAGGAGACAAAGAGAAGAGTTGATTTTTTATAAGACAGCTATTCGTTATAAAAGCAGAATTCTTTTAGCTTTGTAGGAGGAGTATGAGTACTTCTGACTAAAATCCCTACGATAATTCATTTATGAATACAGAGTCCTTACTTAACTATATCAGTAAATACATCGATCTAAACGAAGAAGAACAGGCTATTTTATTGTCAAAAATAAAATACCGTAAATACCTTAAGGGGCAGTATATTCTTCAGCAGGGAGATGTGTGTAAGTACAGTTGTTTTATTCTAAAAGGATGTACCAAGACCTTTCATCAAGATAAGGAGGGGCAAGAACATATTATTACCTTTTGCATAGAGGATTGGTGGGCAGCAGATATTGCAAGTTTTATCGGTCAAGATCCTTCAGATTACAATATTCAATGTGTGGAAACGACAGAGGTTTTACAATTTTCTTATGCAGAGCAAGAGGAGTTGTTTCAGGAAATTCCTAAGATGGAGCGTTTATTCAGAAAGATGTTGGAACGCGCATTGATTTCTTCTCAAAAAAGAATTGTTCGAAATTTTAGCCTTACCGCCAAGGAGCGATACCTATATTTCAAACAACAGTTTCCTACCATAGAGCAACGTATACCTCAGTATATGATTGCTTCCTATCTTGGTATTACCAAGGAGTTTTTGAGTAAAATCAAGAGCCAATTGATCATGGAACAGTAAAATGTTAATCTAGTTTACTATCATTTGATAACCTAGGTTATTTTCTTCCCGGTCATTCTTCCTGACCTTTGTATCATAAAATTAAAGAAAAGTTATGGAGACATTATTAGCGAATATATCTAATGTAAACGATATGATACTTCAAGGTAAAGCCTTGGAGGCCTTCGATCAATATTACCATACTGATGTGGTAATGCAAGAAAACGACCTCGATCCAGTTGTTGGAAAAGAAGCCAATAGAAAACGAGAAGAGGAATTTTTTGGGGCTATCACAGAATTTCGTGGAGCAAAAGTCCTAAAAGTTACCGTAGGTGAAGACAATGTTACTATGGTGGAATGGCATATGGACTATACCCACAAAGATTGGGGTGTGAGAAACTATACCCAAGTGGCAGTACAACAATGGAAAGACGGAAAGATTATTAACGAGAGATTTTATTACGGATCATAATTTAAAACAAAAGCACTATGAAGAATACATTCAAAAACTTAGCATTGGCAACATTGGTTGCATTTTTTACTTTTTCTTTTACAACGCTTAAAGCAGCGAAAAAGGATATCAAAACTACCAATAGTACAGTAGTATGGAAAGGGTACAAGGTAACTGGCGCACACCAGGGAACGATCGCTTTGAAATCGGGTTCGTTGGAATTTGATGGTGAGAAATTAACTGGAGGATCTTTCGTAATGGATATGGTATCTATCGAAAATACCGATATGGAAGGTGAGTACAAAGGAAAATTGGAAGGACACTTGAAGTCGGATGATTTCTTTGGTGTAGCCAATCATCCAACTGCTACTTTGAATTTTAAGAAAGTAAAAATGACTGGTAAGAACAGTTATAAGGTAACGGCAAATTTGACGATTAAAGGTATTACCAATACCGTTCAATTTGACCTTTCTGTTTATGGAAACAAAGCCAATGCATCGCTAAAGATCGATAGAACGGAATTTGATGTTCGTTACGGATCAACTAGCTTTTTTGATGGATTGAAAGATAAGGCTATCTATGATGAATTTGATCTAATTGCAGATTTAGAATTCTAATACTAGCCGGTTGTGGGAAAAAGGGGAATCATTTATATGGTTCCCCTTTTTTGTTCCCTGAAGGTCACTAGGAAGGCTCCCCTAGGTAAACACATCCCCAGCCCCTCTCAAGAGGGGAGGAAATTCCCTTCGAGTGACTATGAGGTGGGAGTAAATTCATTTGTTTTCCAATTAATTGTGATGCCCGTTTTCGATTCTTAAATCTTCCATTTTTTTCATTTTTCCTTCAAAAAGCTAGGAATATTAATTTTTCTTACGGAATATTTGCACTCATAAAGTTCAAAGACTTATTGAGATGTTATCAAGAAAGGTGGAGGGATTAGACCCAAGGAAGCCTTAGCAACCCTTTGTTCCATACAGAGAAGGTGCTAAATTCTACTAGAGCAAATTGCTTGAGATAGATAACTGAACGAAATTGCTTTCCTGTAATTTCGTGCATTCTTTTTAACATTTTTCTATTAAGGTACATCCCCTCTGAGGGCTGTGTTTTGGCTTTTGGTTTAATTTTTATTAACTCAAAAACGGAAAAATGAGCACAATTTTACCCTTTATTGCGATTCCAAATTTCAAGACGGAAAGTGGAGTTGAATTCCCGAGTATTCCCTTGAGTTATCAAACTTTTGGAAAAGAACTAGGAACGGCTCCTGTTGTATTGATCAATCATGCCCTTACTGGAAATAGTAATGTGGCTGGTGAAGATGGTTGGTGGAATACTTTGGTAGGTGAAGGTAAGGTGATAGACCTTGCAAAATATACCGTATTGGCCTTCAATATTCCCGGTAATGGTTACGATGAGTTTCTGATTGACAATTACAAAAGTTTTATAGCTAGAGATATTGCCCGCCTATTTTTGATTGGTCTGAAAGTATTGAAAATTGATCAATTGTTTGCCCTGATTGGTGGTTCTCTAGGCGGGGGGATTGCCTGGGAGATGGCGGTTTTAGATCCGGAAATTACCCAACAATTGATTTCGGTAGCTACCGATTGGAAATCTACGGATTGGTTGATTGCTAATTGTCAGATTCAAGAGCAGTTTTTAACCAATTCCAGCAATCCCCTTCACGATGCTAGAATGCATGCAATGTTATGCTATCGTACCCCTGCTTCTTTCAAAAGTCGATTTCAGCGATCTAAAAATGAAGAATTACAAATTTTCAATGTAGAAAGTTGGTTGTTCCACCATGGTAAGAAATTACAGGAGCGCTATCAGTTGGCATCTTATAAATTGATGAATCAATTGTTAAAGACTATAGATATTACACAGGGAAGTGGTAATTCTACAGCATTGGAAAAGATAAAGGCTGATATCCATATTATTGGAGTGGACTCCGATTTATTTTTTACAGCAGAGGAGAATCGGGAGACCCATAAGCAATTGGCTTCGACACATCCAAATGTTACCTACAACGAAATTCATTCTGTACATGGGCATGATGCCTTTTTGATAGAGCATGAGCAACTCGAAAAACTGATAGAGCCTATCTTTAATAACAGCACAAAAAAAGCGAAGATGAAAATATTGAAATTTGGTGGAAAATCCTTGTCAAATGAGGGCTTAGGAAATGTAATATCCATCATAGAGCATAAGGTGAATGAAGGAGAAAATATTGCTGTGGTGGTATCTGCCAGGGGGAATGCTACAGACGACCTGGAAGATATTTTGGATCGTGCAGCTAGGAATAGGCCCTATGAAGCTGATTTAGCATCCTTTAAACAATATCAATTGGCACCGCTGGATACCTTGGATTTCACCAAGGAGTTCGCCAAGTTGGACAGCCTGTGTCAGGGAGTACAGTTACTAGGTGACTACAGTCAGAAAATTAAAGATGAAGTATTGGCTCAAGGAGAGTTATTGTCTATAAAAGCGGTATCTGCCTTATTGAAGGAAAAGGGGATCAAGGTAAATGCCACGGATGCCCGTAGTCTTTTAAAAACGGATGCAAATTTTGGAAATGCACAGCCAATCATAGATGTATCCAAGGATAATGTGGTGAAACATTTTAAGGAGTATGATCAGGAAACAGTACAGGTTATTACTGGATTTATCGCTTCCAATCTGAAAGACGAAACAACTACCTTAGGTAGGAATGGAAGTAACTATACGGCGTCTCTTCTGGCGAACTATCTAGATGCCGAGGAGTTACAAAACTATACTCATGTAGATGGTATATTTACGGCAAATCCCGATTTAGTTTCCGATGCTAAAAAGATTGATCAATTGTCCTTTTCTGAGGCTAATGAATTGGCAAATTTTGGTACGAATATCCTGCATGCTAAAACTATCATTCCTTTATTGGAGAAAAATATAAACCTTCGGATTTTAAATACTTTTAAGCCACAGGATAAGGGAACCCTTATTACGGCTAAATCAACTTCCAAAGGGATCAAATCATTGTCTGTCTTGGATGATGTAGCCTTAATCAATTTTGAAGGTAGGGGGCTATTGGGTAAGTCTGGGGTGGATTCTAGAATCTTTAAGGTGTTGAGCAATCGGAATATCAGTGTGAGTATCATTTCTCAGGGATCCTCTGAGCGTGGAATTGGATTGGTGTTGGATGCATTAAAAGCACAAGAAGCTGTAACAGCATTGGAGCAGGAATTTGAGCATGATTTCTATACCAAAGATGTGCATCAAATATCGATTGTAAATGATATATCTGTTATCTCCATTGTTGGACAAGATCTGAGTGAATTTCACCATCCTTACAATGCCTTGATCAAAAATCAAATTGTTCCCTTGCTATTCAACAATACCATTTCCGGTAAAAATGTGAGTTTGGTGGTAAAGAAGGATCAGTTGCATAAGGCCCTGAATGTGATCCATGGTCAGGTTTTTGGCGTGGCTAAGAAGATTAATATTGCTGTTTTTGGTAAGGGATTGGTTGGTGGAACCTTGATCGATCAGATTCTGGAAAATCTTCAATCGGTGTTGGAAAGGAGAAAAATCCAGTTGAATATTTTCGCTGTAGCGAATTCTAAAAAGGTTTTATTTGCTAAGCATGGAGTTGGTGAAAACTGGAGAGTTGATTTGGAAAATGCTTCCGATGAGCATGCGATTACAGACAATATTATTTCATTCGCACAAGAGAACCATCTGGAGAATTTGATTGCCATCGACAATACGGCAAGTGCTGCATTTGTGGAGAATTATATTCCACTTATTGAAGCCGGTTATGATTTGATTTCGTCCAATAAAATCGCCAATACGGTTTCTTACGATTATTATAATAAGATTAGAGAAAGCTTGGAACTTCACAATAAGTCTTATTTGTATGAGACTAATGTAGGTGCTGGTTTGCCTTTGATTGATACCATAAAGCTATTGCATGATTCAGGAGAGAATATAACTCGAATTCGTGGAGTGTTCTCGGGATCTCTGAGTTATATCTTCAATCGTTTTTCAGAGGAGGAAGTTCCTTTCTCTGGTATATTGGAAAAAGCTATAGAAAGTGGATTTACGGAGCCGGATCCTCGTGAAGATTTGTGTGGAAATGATGTAGCAAGGAAATTACTGATTTTGGCAAGAGAGTTGGACCTGGAAAATGAATTGGAGGATATCACGATTGAAAATTTAATTCCAGCCCCTTTCAGCGCTTTACCTTTGGATGAGTTCCTGAACAATCTGGATGGATTGAATGAAGCATTCCAAAAACAGAAAGAAGCACAAGCTGAGGGTCATGTGTTGAGGTATATAGGAGATCTGCACGGGGATTTATCTAAGTCTAAAGGTAAATTGGATGTGAAGCTGGTTTCGGTGCCTCCTAGTTCTCCTTTAAGTGGTTTGAAGGGCTCGGATGCTATATTTGAGATCTATACAGAATCCTATGGGGATCAACCAATCGTAATTCAAGGTGCAGGTGCAGGAGCAAAGGTGACTGCAAGAGGGGTGTTTGGAGATATTTTGCGTTTAGCTAAAAGCAATGAATAAGCAAATTCAAATACAAAAAAAAGGCTGCCTTAATATTTAAGACAGCCTTTCTCAATTTATTTGCTCAATAATAACTTTTCCAATGGTTGAAATGAAAATAGAATCAAGTTAGGAATACTAAGTTGACACTGGAATCTTATTGAGCTATTACCCCTTCTGTTCCTGAACCTCCTTTGTTGCAACAAAGAAATTAATTCAACAGTTGGGTTCTTGAGTGAAAAGACTAAGCGTTCATCTGCAGGTTATAATCTGCTGAGTGTTTTCCTGATCCGTATACTAGGAAAAAACCGGCGACCAATAATACTGTTGTGGCAAGTATGACATTGTTGACATCCATGATACCTATAAAGTTGATGGCGACTGCTCCCATTAAAATTGGGATCTGTACGATTACGGCTAATCTGGTTAATAAACCAAACATAATCATTAAGCCACCCGTAAGGTGAGTCATTGCAACGTAATGTACAACGGCAATCTCAGCTCCATATGTTTTAACAGGTGAGAGAATCTCCGTCAGGTATTCGGTATGCCCTATAAAATCCACTCCTTTGTAAAATAGGAATCCGCCCAGAAGAATTCTTAGAATATCTAATGGCAAATTAGTTCGGGCATTCGCCCACTTATTTAGTTTTACAATAAGCTTCATGGCCTTTTCATTTCTACGTAAGTTAAATAAAAATGCCGAAAAAACCTAGCTATTATTGATGTAATATTGCTGTATTTCAATGCATTATGATTTAAGTCATGGAATCGGAAATATTGGTTCGTTTGGAGGCATAAAAATCTAAATCTGTTGTGAAAATTTTAAATCACGGCGTAAAAATTTGAGTTATATTTGCCGCAGTTTTAAAACCAATATTTTCAATTGTTCCTAGGATGAGAGAAAGAGATATTTTCGAAGCATTAGAAGAAGCTTATCAAACTGCATTAGCCAACCAGGATGCTGCTGCTATTCAATCCATTTTGAATAATCCGGTAGTGGAGTCCTTAAAGCCTTCTCCGGAGTTTTATATCAAGGGCCTGCAATTGAGAGCTACCGCTTTTACATTGTTTGGTGAATTGGAGATGGCGTCTGAAGAATATGCCATGGCCTATGAATTTTTGGATGAAGATGCCGATAGGGCAAAATTTCTTTTGGATTGGGCTTTGATGTTTTTGGCTGAACTATCCATTGGCAGAGGAGAAGCTCAAAGGGTGGATGCTATGTCGAAAGGAATTGTGCTGCTGGAAAAAGCCACTTGGGAGCTAGATGAAGATGATGTCTATGGTCATATGACTTTAGCCAATGTAAAGGGATTCATGTTGATGCAGCAAGGTGATCTTACTTCAGCCATTGAGGTATTTGAGGATACGAGTTTTGATCCAGTACCTATTCCTAGGGTAAATGATGCTGAAGATTTAGTTGATTTCTTTTCGCATATTCATAAAGGATTGTCCGTAGCCATTGAGGCTAAGGATGTTCAGTTACTGATAAGAATATTGACCTGTATTTCTATTGATGATGAAAGTTTGACGGCTGATCAAACTTTATTTAAGCTGTTCAATACAACTATTAGTTTCCTGTTTGAATTGAGACCAGAATTTACCCATGAGTTCAATACACTTTTCCAATTGAAAGATAAGTTAAGGGATGCTATGCCAAATTATGCCCATTTTATGGATTTAATCGGTCAGCAGGACTTTGAAGCACTCACTTTATTCTTTGCAAGCTTTCACAGGGATGAATAAGGAGTTGGGGGCAAGTTGTCCATGTGGATCTACGAAAGCCTTTAAGGATTGTTGTGAGGGGTTTATTTCGGGTATAAAACTTCCGCAAACAGCAGAAGAATTGATGCGCTCTAGGTATACCGCTTATGGCTTAAAGGATATTGATTATATCCTTGATACACACGATCCGGAAACCAGGTTGGATAGTTATGCAGATATTGAAGAATGGGTAGCGTCTATTCATTGGACAGGATTGGAAATCATTTCGACTGAAAAGGGGAGGGAAGAAGATCAAAAAGGAAAGGTCCATTTTAAAGCCCATTATAACCAAAATGGAAAAGCGGAATGTATACAGGAGAATTCCTCCTTCAGAAAAGTAGGCCAAAAATGGTTGTATGTTTCTGGTGTACATAATTCGCCTATCATGACAAAAAATAACGCCGTAGGACGAAATGAACCTTGCCCTTGTGGAAGCGGTAAGAAGTTTAAAAAATGTTGCGGATAACGAATTGGATTTTTTCCTGGTTTAGTATTCGAAATAAATGAATTACTATTTTAAGGTAATGAATCTGAAGGATTCATTACTGGTTTATACCTTCCTATAATTACATGAATTAGGATTTGGAAACCATTACTTTGAACAATCCTATTTTCGTATATACCTAACTTTTATAAGGGTACATGATTGTATCGTATTTCGTTGTAAATCACCGCTTTTGCTCTGCGATATTTTTCGCTTTTAGCCCATTTTTAAGCTTGATTACTTGTTATAATATACTTTAATTAAGTATTGTAACTACTTGGAATATAGTCTGTTTAATGATTTTAGTTGCTGTTTTTGTTTAGGGCTTGATTTATGAAGTGAATATTGCTCTGTGACTGTTTGTGAATAGTTGGCTAAAATGCTATAGTCAAGCTCATTATTAGCTTATCTATGGCTGTTTTCGTTAGGTGATTTTGTTCAATATATAGGTGTTTATACTGGCTATGCGGGACACTAAGGTTGTTTGATATAGTAGGAGTTAAATACTATTTAAGGAGCTGTCTTGTGATCATTTAATTCAAAAAAAAATGCTTCTAGATGGTATCAAGAAGCATTTCTATTGTTTAAGATAGTAGGAATAAAATCATCATTTTTTGATGATTGTAAAGGTTGCTGAATGATTGTTTTCATCTTTTAACTCAATGAAATATACCCCAGATTCTCCCTGAATAGTAGTCTTTAAAATTTGTTGATTATTGAATTCTTTTCGTTCAATTTCTTGTCCCAATGGGTTTCTGATAATCATAAGTACCGATTGGTAGGTCTTGCCTAGCTGTATAGTTAACGCATCTATTATGGGATTTGGATAACTCTCAATTCCTTTGGCGAAGGTATTTTCATTGATACCTAGACCTGTAATTTGGACGCAAGGAGAAAATTCTGTACATCCGTTTGAGGTTACTTCAACAGCATAAAATCCATCTACATCGGGTATAAACATTTGGTTGGTCTCACCATTAATTGGAGCTGCATTGTTATTGCAATCCAGCCATTGGTAGCTAGCATTGTCTAGATTGGCACGAAGTGTATCGAAAGATATACTTATTGTTTCATCTATCCCTAAATTCACGTTAATGGTTAATAGACTGTCACAGCCTGCATTATTGGATATAGTATCTTGATAGGTTCCTGAGAAATAATAAGTGATATTTCCGCTTGGTACAGTGTACTCGGTACAGTGGAATGCGGAAATGGTGTCAACTGTGGAGCATTGTTCCCATTGCGCAATAAAATAGCCATTCAGATTAGCTTCGTATGGCATAAGGAATTCTCCATCCGTGGGTTCTAGGTCGGGTGACCCTGCATATTTGCAGGTAAAGTGTATTTCATTATTCGTTGTTATATCTATATATTTTGGTTGAACACTATTCCCAGCTAGAGTCTCATGCCAGATATAGTTTCCATTTTGATCCAGTTTGAGCATATACCATGTTCCAAAACTTCCTGTTTCAGTGGTTTCTTCCGGTCCTGGGTCAAAGTCCAATTCTCCATTGAAGTTTCCAATAAGGTATAAATCATCACTGGCTGTCGAGGACTCCATTGTTATGCCATTTCCTTGGCCATAGTCAATGGTTTTAGTCCATTTATAAGTCCCGTTTTCATCATGTTTTGTTATAAATATGGACGGTCCGGAAATGAGGGAGTCAATGGTGAAGGGGATGTCGGAATTAAATCCTGCGGCTCCATTGAAATAGCCAAGAGTATAGACATTATTTTCTGAATCAACCATATTGGATGATACTTGAAAATACGAGGCAATGCTTCCGTAAAATTGTTTTGCCCAAACATAATTTCCAGCAGAATCCATTTTACAAGTATAGATATCAGAATATAAAGGAGAAGAAATCAAAGAAGTATCTTGATGTAATCGTTGAACGGTGCTACTGGGATCAAAGTCAACGCTATCCTTGAATGAGCCCGAAATATAGAGATTGGCATTGTCATCTAATGAAAGATGTGTTGCTTTATTTTCTGTACTGGCATCGAACTTTTTAGCCCATATATAATTGAGATCTGCGTCGTATTTTGAAATAAATGAGTTGGTAGTACTGGAAGGACTGGTGGATAAATTGTTGATGCCTGTACCAAAATTAAAATCTTTAGTTCCGGAAAATTGTCCTACTATATAAATATTATCCAGATCATCTACTGCAATTTTTTCAGGGCTAATGTTAATTTTTTTGGCCCATAGGAAATTTCCATTGCTGTCATATTTGCAAAAAAATTTATTTCCGATTGACCAATTACCAGTTAGGTTGTATGATCCAGGACCTGGATCGAAATCGGCTGACCCGTTGAAGGTTCCGTAAATATATACATTCGAAGATGCATCTGTAAAAAGGGAATATGGATAGAATGTCACATTTGCCGTTCCTCCAATTGCTTTAGCCCAAAGCAGATTTTTATTTTCGTCCATTTTTCGTACGAAAAGGGTGGAATTGGAATAATTAGTCAGAAGATAGGTGTTTGGACCTAAATCCATATCTATGGTACTGGTGTAAAAAGTACCTATGGAGTAAATATTCGAGTTGTGGTCTGCTCTGTGTGTTGCATCTTCAAGTTTGTATGCCCAGTCTAGTGTTGGGATTTGAGCGTAGGAGGTGAACAGATAAGTTAGTAGAAAGAAAAAGGAGAGAGTGAATTTTTTCTTTTGCATAGGGTTTAATTTAAATGGGCTATTCATTGAATTTAAGATATTTATGAATTCAATGTATTGGTACAATTTATTATTAAATGCTAAATATATAAAAACTTATCGGCTATATCAATAGTTACATTTAGTATTGAAAATTATACCATGGGTAAAAAAAAGCCTCTTGAAATTAATCAAGAGGCTTTTTATAAGTTTATGGTCTTATTGTTTACTTAAGATCCATTCTTTAGCATTTACAAACGCTTCAATCCACGGTGTTACTTCATCTTCTTGTCTGTTGTCTGGGTAGTGTGCCCAGTTCCAGGTAAGAATAGAACGCTCTAGGTGAGGCATCATAACCAATACTCTACCATCTTTAGAAGACATAGCCATTGTGTTGTAATCAGATCCGTTTGGATTGGCTGGATAAGTATTGTACGTGTAAGTACCTGCTACTTCGTATTGTGATTTATCACCTGGTAGGATGAATTTACCTTCTCCATTTGCAACCCATGCACCTAATTTAGATCCAGCAAGGGATTTAAACATGATAGAGTTGTTTTCAGGGATATCAACAGAAACGAATCCAGACTCAAATTTATGAGAGTCATTATGGTGCATTGTTGGGTGGTTTTCTCCCATTTCCGGATAAACCATTCCTAATTCCATGAATAACTGACAACCGTTACATACACCTAGACTAAGGGTATCCTCACGTTGCATAAAGTTCTCCAATGCTCGTTTAGCGTTTTCATTGTATTTGAATACACCTGCCCAACCTTTCGCTGAACCAAGAACATCTGAATTAGAGAAACCACCTACGGCTGCAATAAAGTGTACATCCGTTAGATCTTCTTTTCCAGACATCAAGTCTGTCATATGAATATCTTTTACATCAAACCCTGCAAGGTGAAGAGCATGTGCCATTTCACGTTCAGAGTTGGAACCTTTTTCACGGATTACAGCTGCTTTAAGCCCTGTAGATATCGTACGGTGACGATCAAGTCCCCATTGTCCGAATTGACCTGTAAAGTTCGCTGGGAACTTGAAGTTCAATTCATGGTTTTTATAGTTTTCAAAACGCTCTTTTGCCTTTTCAGAACCAGATTGGTTTCTGTCTAATAGGTATGAGCTTCTGTACCATGTATCACGTAGATCTGCAATACTCCAATTGTAGCTATTTCCTGCAACGGTTAAGTTCATGGTGTCGTCTTCACGAACAGTACCAATAGCTTTATAGTTGATACCAGCTTCATTTAGGATGGCAGCAGCTTTGTCAGCATCTTGAACCTGAATAAGCAAACCTGCATTTTCAGCAAATAGGGCTTCAATAGCTCCATCTCCTAAAGCGGATAGGTCAAGGTCAAGACCAAGGTTATTATCAGCAAAACACATTTCCAATGCTGCAGTGATCAAACCTCCAGAAGAGATATCATGTCCTGCAACTACCAATTTTTCTTTGATCAGTCGCTGAATAGTGTTGAATGCAGTTTTGAAGTAAGCAGCATCTCCAATAGTTGGTGCTTCATTACCCAATTTTTTCATTATTTGAGCGAAAGAAGAACCACCAATTTTTAAGCTGTCCTTACTTAAATCAACATACCATAGTGGTTGTTGTTTGTTTTTCTTCAATACCGGGCTGATGACATTGTTTACATCGGAACATTCTCCAATCGCAGAGATGATTACTGTTCCTGGAGAAACAACTTTTTTACCATCAGGGTATTTTTGCGTCATCGACATAGAATCTTTACCAGTTGGTACGTTGATTCCTAATTCAATTGCAAATTCACTGATAGCTTCAACAGCTTTATATAATCTAGCGTCTTCACCTTCGTTACGAGCTGGCCACATCCAGTTTGCACTCAGTGAAACACTTTTAAGGTCATCTGAAAGTGGAGCCCAAATAAGATTCGTTAGCGCTTCAGCGATAGAATTTCTAGAACCAGCAGTTGGATCGATGATTGCACTTACTGGAGCGTGTCCAATAGAAGTAGCGATACCTTTGCGGCTAGTATAATCTAAAGCAACAACACCTACGTTGTTCAATGGGATGTGAAGAGGTCCGGTGTTTTGCTGTTTTGCAATACGTCCAGATACACAACGGTCAACTTTGTTTGTTAACCAGTCTTTACAAGCTACTGCTTCAATTTGTAGAACTTGTTTTACGTATTCTTCAATTTTACTTTCGTCATAGTTGATAGCTGCAAAGTTGGTCTTTACAGTTTTATCTTCCATGATTGTTTTTGGTGAGTTACCAAACATATCTTCTAGGGCAAGATCCATAGGAGTCTCTCCGTTTTTAGAAGATTCAAAGGTAAATCTGTTGTCTTCAGTGATTTCACCTACAACATAGAAAGGAGCTCTTTCTCTCTTAGAGATCTGTTCCATTTGAGCAACATCTTTTGCTTTAAGGATCAATCCCATTCTCTCTTGAGACTCATTTCCAACAATCTCTTTAGCAGATAGGGTAGGGTCACCTACAGGCAATTTGCTCAAGTCGATTTTACCACCTGTTTCTTCCACTAGTTCAGAAAGACAGTTTAAGTGTCCACCTGCACCGTGATCGTGAATAGAAACGATAGGGTTGATATCTTGTTCTACCATGCTACGAATAGCATTGGCAACACGTTTTTGCATTTCTGGGTTAGAACGCTGGATAGCATTCAGCTCAATGGCATTGGATAATTCTCCTGTATCAACAGACGATACAGAGCTACCACCCATTCCGATACGGTAGTTGTCACCACCCATCACAACGATCTTATCTCCTTTTTCAGGAACGTCTTTTAGGGCTTCAGCTTTTTTACCTGTTCCAATACCACCGGCCAACATAATTACTTTATCGAAACCATATTGTAGATCACCCTCTAGGTGTTCAAAAGTCAATAAAGAACCTGTAATAAGTGGTTGTCCGAATTTGTTACCAAAGTCAGAAGCTCCATTTGAAGCTTTGATAAGGATATCAAGTGGAGTTTGGTATAGCCAGTCTCTTTCTTTTGTTCCTTCTTCCCAAGATCTTCCTTCTTCCAATCTAGAATAAGAAGTCATATAAACAGCGGTACCTGCTAAAGGTAAAGAACCTTTACCACCAGCTAAACGGTCTCTAATTTCACCACCTGCACCAGTTGCAGCACCATTAAATGGCTCTACAGTTGTTGGGAAGTTATGCGTTTCAGCTTTCAAAGAAAGGATTGCATCAATCTCTTTTTTCGTGTAAAAATCTGCTTTATCCCCAGTTTGTGGAGCGAATTGTTCAATTTTAGATCCGGCTACAAAGGCAACATTATCCTTATAGGCAGAAACAATATAGTTCGGGTTTTCTTCAGATGTTTGACGGATTAATTTGAAAAGCGATACTGGCTTTTCTTTTCCATCAATAATGAAGGTTCCATTAAAGATTTTATGACGACAGTGCTCAGAGTTGATTTGTGAGAAACCAAATACTTCAGCATCTGTTAATTTTCTTCCAATTTTAGTACTTACTTCTTCTAGGTAAACTACCTCTTCATCTGATAAGGCTAATCCTTCTTTAGCGTTGTACGCAGCAATATCCTCAACTAGAATAATAGCTTCTGGATTGATTTCTACTTCAAAAAGGTCTTGACCAAGTTCGGTATATTTAACCTGTAACATTGGGTCATAACTTTCACCTTCCGCTAATGGTAGGTATAATTCGATTCTTGCGATACCGACAATCCCCATGTTTTGCGTGATCTCAACAGCGTTGGTACTCCAAGGAGAAATCATTTCTTTTCTTGGTCCAACGAAGGTTCCAGAGACAGAACTACCTGTTTGCAAATCTGCATTACCAAATAGCCAACTCAGCTTCTCAAGGCTTTCGTTTGCAATCTTTTCACTCGTTTGTAAGGCATATACCTGCCCTTCAGCACCTTTGTAAAATGTTAACATCACGGATTTTTAGTTTGCTTTAAACGGCAAAAATAATCATTTTTCTTGGAAATTTCTTTGATCTCAAGTGCATATTTTTGTTGTTATTTAATCTAATGTAGATTAACTTCTATTCAGGATGAAAATTGTTTTAAATGTACTGCTATGAAAATCTTATCATTAGCTTTTATAGGTGATTTTTTTTTGCATTTAATTGCAGGAAATGTTTGGAAGGTTTAAAAACAAATGTACTTTTGCATCCGCATCAGGAGAGATGGCAGAGTGGTCGAATGCGGTGGTCTTGAAAACCATTGTACGCAAGTACCGGGGGTTCGAATCCCTCTCTCTCCGCGAACGGAAGCCCAACACGAAAGTGTTGGGCTTTTTTTATGTCCCAACCCCAAGCTTTGCTTGAAGGGTTAAGGACATAAAAAAAGCCCTAAGAGCGAAGCGAAGGGCTTTCCGTTTGATCACGGTACCCTCTCAGGGATCAGCGTAGCTAATCCATTGAAGGGTTGAGGGCATAAAAAAAGCCCAAAGAGCGAAGCGAAGGAGAATTTGATCACGGCAGTTAAATCATAGGATTTTACCTTCCCTCTTGAGAGAGGTTAGGGGGTGTTTTTGTGTCCGCTAAAGCGGAACCAAAAAAATATTAATTTTGAATTGTTTCTGTCTGAAAGATAGGAGGAGGGTATTAGGGGAAAAGAAAAAAGGTGAAAAAACTTAATTGCAATTAGTTCCTTCACCTTTTGGGTATTTTTAATTCACCATTTCTGGATTTCTTTGTTTTGGTTTGGCCTTATAAAAAACAAGACCTACTGCACTAAGGCTAATTAAATAGGCTAGAGTTGCGGTTTGGGTATGGGTATTGTTAGGGGCAAATTCATTTTCTTTTTTTTGATCAAAAGTGTTCTCCAACCTTTCGGCTTGAGCAATACTAAAGGGGACAAAAAGGAAGAAAATAAAGCCAATGGCAATTAATTTCAAGTTCATATTAATACGATTTTACATTGTTGATACTATGTAGGGACCATAAATATGGTTATTTTAAAGGATAAAACCAAATTAATATTCTATTTATACATTTAGATTTGACCCTGATTATTGTTTATTCCAATTTAATTTTACACCTACAGTTCCTCCAATATTGAGGCTTGAAATATTCAATTCGGTTACTGGAAAAGTAGAGGTATGAGTAACCATTTTCCCTGAATCATTTGTAGTGGTATGTTCTCTAATAAAAGGTCCTACGGCAGATTTTGGAGCCATCCTATAATTCATTTTTAGTGAGAGAAACCAATTTTCCTGTTGAACCAGTTGAAAGCTGTATCCCATATGTAATCCCATTTTCTTGTCGAAGGTTTCTGGTAGATTGGATCCCCTATAGCCATGCCAGATGAATGCTGGTCCTAAGGACATAGTATGTTTTTTATTTTTTGTTCGATAGTTGTAGTTTACAGAAAAGGACCATACCTCGCTGTAGATCGACATTAAATTTCCATTTCCTATGTTCTGGTATCCTTGTACATTGGTTTTATCATACAGGGCGAAGTTCATGGATAAGCCATTTCTGGAATCCATAAAATATCCGGCCTCAATGTCTGTTACCAAATAGGCTTCTGAACTGGGAGTATTGGATGGTCCATCTAGCTTGTTCCCATTATATATGTCCTGTAATCCTGAAGTTTTTAATTGTGACTCATAATCAGAAGATAGGTTTGAAAAAGCTGAGCCAATAAAAACGGTTAGGTTAAATTCCTTATTACCTTCTTTTGCTATAGGTTCCATTTGGGCAAATGCTTGAGAACCTGTTAGTATAAGGCCATAGAATAGGTATTTCAATTTTAGGGGCTTCATTGTGATTATAAAGTTTAATTATAGATAATTCATATGTATTAATACTTAAATATACTATAATCAACAGTTTAATTCAAAAAAAAGCAGATTAAAGATTTTAATCGGCTTTGAATTTAAGTTCTCAAGGCTTGGGGTGTGGGATTGTTAACCTTTATTTGATTAAACCCTGGATGCTTGATTTTAATAGGTCTCCTTTCTGGGTGCCTATTAAATATTTTTTTCCATTCTTTAGTTCTATTGCTAGTCCAATAGACCCCTTGATATTGTACGCAGTGCCATACTTGGTGAATAGTCGGATTCCCCAACCACCCACAAATCCGTAATCTAAAACTTCTGCTTTGGTAATGTCTTTCCAAAGAAATTGTTTTTTGGTGAAGGGGTTGAATTCCACTCTAATTTCCTCCTCTGTTATATTTGTTTTCAATTGAATTACTAAAAAGAGTAAGATAACGGCAAACATAATAGTACTAAGGACTATTATTTCAGTACTCTGGATTTGTTCCATCAAGGTCTTGCCGATAAATTCCTTGGATTGACTAATAGTAAATACGGGAAAGCCATACGATGCAATTAGGATAAGCCAAATCCACCATTGGGTGAATTTTTGTTCTTCGGAGAATATGAAGGAATGGGGTTTCATATAATTAGTTTAAGATATTAATTAGGTATTTGGACCCGATTTCTGCTCCAATGATTGCAAGAATAAATAAGAAGGTTACTTTGTTCCCTTTAGCGTTAGTCGCTATTTTAAAACCTTTAAACAATAGGCTTATATACCAAACTAAAAGTAGTATACAAGTTATGGCAAACAATATGGTTAGTGTAAGATCCATATTTAGTATTTGATTTAGATCTCCATTGTTCTGATTACTGGCAATCTGGTTACCAGTTTTTTGAATACCATCGTTGAAGTTGAATAACGGAAGTACATAATAAGGAGTTCTGGCAATTAGGGAAATTGAAAGTATATCCACCATTCTTGTCTTGATATTTAAGCTTTTCCCAATTATAAAAAGAAAAAATACCAGTGAAATAATATTCATCAGATTATCCGAGAATACGGTTAAAAAAGAAGTGCTTTCTGAAAAGTGAAGGTCAAATACTCCATCAAATCTTGCGTTAAATAGGCTTGCAATTCCCGATCCGATTACTGTGATGACTATACCAAATGATATTAGGTGATTTTCGGAATATTTTTCAAAGGGATTAAGAATTAGTGCTTTCATCTTTTTTGTTTTGTAAGGTTTCAATCTTATCTATAATATCATCCAGTTTGTTACGAACGGTAGGGTAGCTCTTATTCATCATTGCTGCCATTTTCTTCAGGCTTCCTCCGGTAAGAATGAATTGGAAAACAAATTCTTGATCTTCAAGAGCTAGTTGTAGTAAAATGGGTAAAGAGTAATGACCGGATATCATCGTATCACATTCACTGCAAGAAAGCTGACTAACCGCAAGAGAGTGATCACAGCTCGGACAAATTATTGGAAGTTTTTTCATCGTTTTAATGAATGATTCTTTACAAATGTAAGTAAATGTTTAATTAAATTCATTTTAACCTTAATAAAATTAAGTTAAATATTGTTTTAATTGAATGTAAAGACTTTTTTATTGTGTTTGAGTATTCGGTTGGGTGGAAGGTGAAATGAAGGGTTGAAATGAGTGATAATTGTTTGTAAAAAATAACTCCCCCTCCATCAGGGGATTACTCAAGATGAGGGGGGGAGTTCTCAATATAATGACAGGTAGAATGAATCAGTTAAGTAGGTAAGTAAATTAATCTACAATCTTCCTGTTATTTGCTTGGGACTAAATTAGGGATAAATAGTAATTATGGGTAATTAATTAGTTGAGTTGATTGATACTATCGGTTGCCTGTATGAATTCTTCGGGATATGATTTATTGATGATTATTTAATCATTCTTTTGAGTGTAGATTCCTCCTATTCTTTTTATACAGAACCTTTTTGTGGATATGTATACTTGTATAAAATTGATGTTGTAGGATAGTCGAACGCTATTATCCTCTTGATAATTAAAGGAATAAATCAGCTGGGCGATAATATGCACCAAGTCATCGAAGAAACTTTACGACTGGGATATTTTTAAATTATGTTTACATTCTGAATTTCAGGAATGATATAATTAATTCAATATAAAGCAATACGCAATAATGGGATCAAATTTTCTTTCTACTGGTCGGAAAGTATATTGTAAAAGTGAATTTTATGAGGGGTTTAAAAAATATTTTCGTTGTCTTATTTCTTTTAATTGCTCAGGTTGGTTTTGCTCAATGTGATGCTAAGGATTATTATGCTTTTTATTATACGCCAAATTATACGGAAGATGTTGAACAATGGGAACGTGTAAAACTTTCTTTTGTTAACGGTGGTACAACTTCTGTTTGGGAGTTGGATGTTGAATATGGTGAACAGGGATTTGTTCCTGGTATTGGAGAAGGTGCCGTGTCAACAGTTCAATTCGATGGTCTAAATTCAAAGCAAGATATTTTGATTCATTCAGGAATTGTTCACGGTAAAATATATGATCTGTACGTTTGTGGCGAGTTAATTGGTGTATTTCAAGATGCTCACCCTTTGATTGAATTAGATTTTGATTTAGCGATCAGAAAGAATAGGCTTTATTTCGTACCCTTCAGGTCACAATCGGAGGATCTTCAAATATATCCGGATTTTACACCTAACTATATTCGAATAAGTGCTCTTTTGGCAGCGGAAACTACTGGTGTTATGAATGCTCAGTTTTTAACTAATTCAAGTGCTTTTACCCATGAGTTGGTAATGTTTCATGAGCAAATTGAGATGGATATTCAGATGAATATCAAGCCAGGACAAGATCATGGTTATGTATCTATAATGCCTATATATCGTACTGAAAGTGATCCTTGGGTATTACTACATAGTCAGTATAGGTTGTTTCAGTATACTGATTCAGAAATCGGTGTTTGGAATATGGAAAATTGGACTTGTCAAATTTTAGAGAATTCATCATTGGGAGGTTGGTTTGATCTTAGATTTGTAGATAATAGTGTTTTCGGTTCGACGGATACTAGTAGTTATTTGAATAAAATTTCTATTTCAGCTAAAGGTAATAGGAAAGAGACTTGTTCGGGTGTTTGGACAAATGTCTATGGGCAAATGGTGAATAAGGAAGGAATATATTCAGATACGATATCGGATTTAATGGGGGAGGATAGTCTAATCTACACTACATTGAAATTTCATCCACCATTATTTATTGATAAAATCACAAATACACATTTCAGAGCAACTGGGAGTTGGGATAGTTATCAATGGTATAATTGTAATAATGATTTGTTAGTTGGTTCTGGAAAGGATTTTTATCCTGAAGATAGCGGAGACTATTATGTTGTTGTAACGGATGATAATTGTACTGAAGTATCAGCTTGTATATTTATTGATAAAACCATTGGAGTATCTGAGCTTATCAATGGGGAAATTTCCTTTTTCCCTAACCCTGCGAAGGAATATTTGTATATATCACTAGAGGAAACACCTTCCTCTGCTGTGATCGTTCGCGATTTTGCGGGAAGAAAATTGTATGAAAAATTTAACGAAGGCAACTCTTTGGTAGCGTTAAATGTATCTGGCTATCCAAGGGGTGTTTATTTTCTAGAATTGCATACCGAAAATGGAAATGTTTTATCTACAAAGGTGATTATTGAATAAGATAGGTTCTTATTTTTTCACAATCATTTTGTTCAGTAATTCTATATATTGAGAGGGAGCTATATTTTTGTATAGCGTATGCCCTAGTTCCATTCCGTTTTTATCTAATAGTACGACCTTTGGGAATAGTCCTTTTGGGTTATATTTAGTTTTCAGGTTTTGGTTGTGATTCATTTGAGCACTTTTTTTTAGGTCTCTGCGACCTTTTGGGAAGTCTGCTTTCAGTAGAATCCAATTTTCAGAAGCATATGTTTTAAACGCTTCTGTTTGCCATATATTTCTATCCATTTTCACACATGGTACACACCAATCCAATCCAGAAAATACAAGTACTATTTCTTTATTTTCTTCACTTGCTTTTGCTAAAGCTGTATCGATATTTGTTTCCCAATTTTGTGCTAGTAATCCGAAAGGGAGAAAAAGGCTTAATAGAAAGAGGTAGATTAATTTTTTCATTGCAATATTCGTTTAATGGGTGGAACTTTAATGTTATTCTTATAATCGTAAATAATTGATTATTAGAAGTATGACAATTATAAAGTTACCATTATAATTTTGCAATATCAATAAAGCAATGTTAATTAACTCCTTTTTCTACCTGATTTTTGATCGTTTATTTAATGTTCGAATCATTGTATTAAAACAATAGTTCCTGTTTCTTTATGAACTATACTTTCGTTCACAAAGGCATATTCTATTTTGTACACATAACTTTCCTGTCCTAGCGTTTCTCCTTTAAACGATCCATTCCAAAATTCTTGTGGATCTTCTGTGCTGAAAACCATTTTACCCCATCTATTGAAGATTTTCATATCGTATAAGCTTAAATCACATTCTGGGAATGTTTCAAAAAGCTGGTTGTTGATATCTCCATTGGGGCTGAAGCTGTTTGGTATGAACATGGTACAAAGACACTGTTCCCTAGTAATGGCAATAGTAGAATTGGAAATACCACATTTATTGATAACCTGTAAATTATAAATACCGGGTTCGGTTATTTCGAATTCACTGGTCATCGTATCATTTTGCCATAGATATCGATAATTGGTGTCCGGGAAATTGAATAGAATGGAATTGTCTTCACATAGGAAGGTGTCTTCTGGTAAGTAGATCTCTGGTTCATAAGTCAAAGATAAATAGGCACTGTCCCTTGAATCACAATGTTCATTTTGTACAGTTACAGTATACCATCCTTCCTTAGAAGCAGTAATACTGGAACCTTGACTACCATCTTGCCAAAGATAACTTTGAGCGTCTGGAGTGTATGCATTATATGTTATTTGGTCTCCGTAGCAGATATTGGTATCTATTAAGTTAAGTTCTGGAAGTGCATGTACTATTACAAAAGTACTATCATAAAGAATACAGTTTCCTAGTCGTACTATTACAGAACTTAGACCTGGTTCAGTTACAGCGTGAAAGGCGCTGGTGTCACCATCATTCCATTGATAAGTCGTACCAGAATCCAGATAAGTGGCATTTAATTCGAAACTTTCTCCGTGACAGAAGGAAACGGTATCTGGTAATTCAACATTTATAGAATCCACAATCAGTACATTTATCTGGTCCTTATAGGTACAGCCATCTAATTGTATAATAGCGCTATAAATCCCCGATTCATTCACAAAATAAGTAGGGCTTGATGTTCCATCTTGCCAGGTGTAATCAGTTGCTCCAGGGAATGTTGCATTAAGTGTCATGGTTTCACCTGTACATAGGATGGTGTCCGGTCCCAGGTTGAAAGATGGAATTGGAATTACCGTAATATATACAGAATCTGTTTTTACACATCCGTTTAAGTCAACTTCCAAAATATATAATCCTGTTTGGTTAACATTTTGGTAGCTCAAATTAGATCCGTTATTCCATAGGTAAGATGCGCCGGGTGTAAAGCCTCCTAAGACCAGAAAGTCATTGGCGCAGATGGTTTGATCTGGACCTAAATCGAAGGATGATATCGGTTTTACGGTTAGTTCCATAGTATCTGAGTAAACACAATTTCCAAGTGTAACATCTACTATGTATGTTCCTGATTGATGTGCGGAAAAGGTTGAGTTGCTAGAGCCATTTTGCCAGCTATAGCTTGCTCCAGGATAACCAGCATCCAAGAATACAGTATCTCCATAACAAATAGTAAGGTCTTGACCCAAGTTGATAGCTGGTGTAGTTGCACCTTCTACATAAATAGTATCGGATATAGAGCAACCATTAAAGAATACCTCAGCATGGTATAATCCCGGTTGCGTAACTACATAACCAGATCCTCCGGAACCATCTTGCCAGAGGTATGCTATGGCATTATCTACACCTGCCTCTAGATTAATTGCTTCTCCCTGGCATAGAATTACTGTATCGGGACCTAAGTTAAGGACTGAAAGTGATACATTGCTTACTAAAACAGTGTCCCAGTAATAGCAGTTGTTTAATTTTACTTCTACGGAATATAATCCCGCTCCATGTACAGCTAGCGTAGTGTCAGTAGAACCATCATTCCAAATATAGGTTGCTCCTGGAATAAATGCATCCAGTTGTATAGTGTCCCCGTCGCAGATGATGAACTCACCGCCTAGATCAATTTCTGGAGTAGAATCTACCTGTACAAAAATGGAATCTGATACAGTGCAATTTCCCACTGTTATTTCACAATGATAGAGTCCTGTAGTTTCCACATAGTATTTCACTGCTGTTGATCCATCTTGCCATAAGTAATTTGCTGATAGGATATTTTCACCAATTGAAAAGGTATCTCCAACACAGATAGCTGTATCCGGACCAAAATCGATGCTGATGGAGTCAACAAAAATGACACCCATGTTGTGGCTCCAAATACAATTATCTTTGGTTACTTCAACCGAATACATTCCGGTTTGATTTACCGTGAAAGTAGAGTCGGTAGATCCATCATGCCAAAGGAAACTGGCATTTTCATATTCAATCACCAGATCAAAAGGGTCGCCATCACAAACCATGGTGTCTCCAGGGAAACGTGGTGCTTCCGTGAATGATAATTCAACGGTATCTTTATATTGGCATCCTCCTAAAATCATATTTACATAATAGGTTCCCGATTCTTTAACCTTTAAATAAGTGTCATGACTACCATCTTGCCAAGTGTAATTGGCGCCTACATAAAAATCACCTAAAAGTATACTATCACCTTCACAAAGAACAGAATCATCTCCTATATCAAAATCGGACTGGTCGAATAATATATTTAATCCACGGTCGTAACTACAACCATCTATATATGCAGTAATCTCATAAAGTCCATTTCCGGTAATTTGAATGGTTGGAGTTGTTTCTCCTGTACTCCAAAGTACAGAATCGGCATAATCCAAGTTGTAACCAAGAATTACACTATCAAAATTACACGGAGTTCCACCAGGTAATGTTATTTCCAGTCCAGGATTGGTGATTAAAAAAATAGAATCCGTAAATGTGGATAGAAAAGAAGGAGAGCCTACAATCAAGGTATCTACCAAATTATTACTTGAATTTGGATCCCAATTTAAGGAGCTACCAATTCCGATTAAGGTACTATCTGTAGTGCTCCATAATAGATTGGATGTCGAAATAATCGGGATGAAATCGACAAATGCTGTAGTATAATCGTTGATGCCGTTCGGTGTAAATTGAACTCCCTCTGTGGTTGTACTCCAGGTATTAGGGTAATTTCGTTCTAGACCATTGATTGGATCAATAACTAATTCCGCAATGGATCCAGTTTTATTCTGTAGGCCATGAATGGCTAAACCGTTATTCCAATTACAATTTGGTTTATTTACAATATGAGTTTCAATTTTATTGCCGTTTTCATACAATAGTATAGCGGATGAATAATAAGATGTAACACATTGATACATTGGTACATCGAACCATCGTACGACAAAAATTCTATTAGGAGCTGTACCTACAGTTGCATAGTCTAATAAACCTCCGATATTTGGTTGAATATCTTGCCAAGGGGCAAGGATAGTATTTTTTAGTTTGTTTGCATTGATATTATTGGAGGTGTCTGGTAGCGCATTGGAAATTGTATAGGGTGCAATTAGGGATGCAAAACTAGTATCGAAGGATATATAATTGTTGGAACTTAAAATACAATGTGAGTAAGGGTATCCATAAAAGGTAAAGTTGAATCCTATATCAATTGTATCACTGAAAGAATCATCTCCGAGGTTAAGTGTATTAAATTGAGTACTTTGAATATTCGCCAGTAGATTTACGGTCGACGTATCCATATCCATTTCTATGTTTACTAGATTGGTATTACATACCATAATGGTGTCCGGAAAATTAAATTGTGCCTGAGAGGAGAAAATAAAACACAAAAAAAAGACATTCAAATACCGAAAGATAGAGAAATGTAGCATATATAATAAGGGTTTAAATAAAATGACTCAAAACAAATATATTGTTTTGAGTCTGAAAATGAAAATTTTATACTGTATTCTCGTTGTTATGGGTAATTAAATTATTATCGAATAAGGGTAATTGTACCTTGTTTATTATGAACTTGTCGAATATCTTCAAAGGAATATTCCAAAGTATATACATACACATCCTGTGGTAACAGGTCACCATCATAGGTTCCATCCCATTCATTTTCCAATTCATCTGAATAGAATACCTTTTTACCCCATCTGTTGAATACAGAAAATGAGAGATGATTTAATGGACAATCTGGGAAAAGTTTAAATGTTTCATTGACATCGTCATTTCCTGGACTAAATGCATTTGGAAGATAGAACTCACAACTACAGTCTTCAGGCGTAACCAACATGGAAAAGAACGAGACTCCACACTCATTCGTTACAGTTAAAGTGTAGATTCCCTCTTGAGTAATTGTAAAATCAGGAGAGTCAATACTATCTTGCCATAAATAACTATATTCTGAATTATCAAAATTGAATTCCAATGAACCTCCCTCACACATGGTGGTATCTGTAGGTAGGCCTTCTTGAGGTTTTTGAATCACCGTTAGGTAGGCACTATCCGTAACATAGCAGTATTCATTTTCTACCTGAACAACATACCATCCTTCCTCAGTGGCAGTATAGGTTGGTTGATCCATCCCACCGTTCCAGTAATGATGAGTTCCTCCAAGGCTGGATGCATCAAACATATGTGTTTCACCTTCACAAATAGTGGCGTCTTCTAATTCTACAACTGGTAATGGGTAAATTTCTAAAACAAGACTATCTATAAAATAACATCCATTGAGTTCTACAGTTACAATATTCAACCCTTCTTGTGCTGGATTTAATACTGGATTTGTGGATCCATCCATCCATAAGTAGTGGGTATTATTATCTGGGTAGCTGGCATCTATACTATAGCTTTCACCTTCACAGATTATCACTTTATCAGCTATATTTATTGCTGGTATTGGATATACGGTAACATGAACTGATGTGGTGTAAATACACCCGTCTAAGGTAAGTGTTACTGAATAGGTCCCTGTAGAATCAACTACAAGTATTGGATTGGTGCTGCCTGTGTTCCAGTCATAGGTCGTTCCTGAGAATTGTGAAGTGGCATCTAAAAGTACGCTATCTCCTTCACATATTTCTATATTTTCACCAAGACTGACTATAGGAAGCGGTAAGATATTTACTTCAATTGTGTCATAACTGATGCATCCATTGTTGTTTATAGCAACATGATAAGTTCCTCCTTGCGTAACCGTAAAGGTTCCCGAGGTGTCTCCATTTTGCCATAGGTAGGTTCCTTCAATCATACTTACATCAAGTAGGAAGGATTCTTCATTACAGATACTTGTGTCAGTACCCAAATTGAATGTTGGGTATTCATGCACTATTATTGCTATGCTATCCGTGTAGATGCAATTGTTAATATTAAGTTCAACAATGTAGATTCCACTTTGGTATACTGTGATTGAAGATGTGGTGTCTCCTGTGTTCCAAGTGTAATTTGCATCTGGGAAAAATGCGTTTATAGAGACACTGTCTCCTTCACATATTTCTTGATCTCCTCCCAATTCAATTACGGGGATAGGGTAGAAGGTAACTAAAATACTGTCTGTTGATATACAGTTGTTATTGTTTGCTTCAAGGATATATAGTCCACTTTCAGTTACAGTAATATCACTAGTGGTATCACTGGTATTCCATGCATAACTAGCTCCAGCATAATAGCCAGAAAGAAGTAGGCTGTCACCTTCACATAAAATAGTGTCTGGTCCAAGTTCAATAACCGGGTAAGGATATACATTGATATAAATACTATCAGAATATAGACAATTGTTAATTTGTAGATCAACCGTATATAATCCTGTTTCGGTTACTGTAAATATAGAATCGGTAGATCCATCTTGCCAGATATAGGATGCTCCTTGGAAAAATGCATTCAATATGGCAGTGTCACCTTCACAAAGATCAAAGTTTTCACCTAAATCAATTACAGGTATAGGAGAGTATTCGACTACTAAAGTATCTATCGTAATACAGCCATTAAGATTTACTTCAAGGGTGTAAGTTCCAGATTGAGATACTATGAAATTGCTATTGGTAGATCCATCTTGCCATTCATAGCTTGCGCTGTCTATATATCCATTTAGAATGATGCTTTCACCTTCACACAAAATAGTGTCGTTTCCTAGGTTGAAGACAGGGTAGTGGTTAACGGTAATATATACGCTGTCGGTATAATAGCATTCATTTAATGCAAGATCCACGACATATAATCCTGATTCCGTAACTACAAAATTGCTATCAGTAGATCCATCTTGCCAAGTATAATTGGCATTTGAGAAGTAAGCAGATAGTAATACACTGTCTCCTTCACAAATGGATTGATCAGGACCTAAGTCTATCACTGGAATAGGTGAATATGAAACTTCAATTGTATCGGTACTGATACAATTGTTAAAGTTTACTTCAACGAAATAGGTTCCCTCTTCGCTAACGATGAAATTACTATTGGTAGATCCATCTTGCCAAATATAACTGGCACCGTCTGAGTAACTATTTAAAATAAGGCTACTACCTTCACACAATAGAGTATCAGGGCCCAAATCTATTTCAGGAAATTCATGTATAGTTATAGAAACTGAATCGGTAAATAGGCAGTTGTTTAATTCAACAGTAACTTGGTATATGCCGGAACTAGTAACGGTAAGTGTCGGGTTTGTAGAGCCGTCTTGCCAAGTGTATGTTGCATCTGGATAAGTTGCATCCAATATGATAACTTCATCCTCACATACTACTTGATCAGAACCTAAATCTATTACAGGTGTTGGATTTACAGTAATATAAATACTATCTGTATTGTAACATGATCCAGCTGAAACGGTTAAGTGATACCAGCCGGTTTGGTTGGCATTGAAATTTGAAGAAGTAGATCCATCTTGCCATAGGTAAGATGCTCCTGATATGTTGGATGATAATTGTACTGATTCTCCTTCGCAAATGGTAGTGTCTGGTCCTAAATCAATATCTGGGAGTTCAATGATATCCACAAAAATGGAATCTGAAAAATAGCAGTTAGTGTTTTCCAATGTCACCACATACCAGCCTGATTGTTGTGCTAGGAAAGTTGAATCTGTGGATCCGTCTTGCCATAGATAGTTAGTATTATTTTCATGACCTGCATTCAGTAAAATGCTATCCCCAGCACAAATGGCAGTATCACTACCTAAGTTGATGATTGGGTTAGGATTAACAATTATATTGATGGTGTCATTGTAATAACATACTCCTACATTTACCTCCACAAAATATTGTCCTGATTCAGTCACGGTAAGGGTTGAGTTAGTAGATCCATCTTGCCATTGATAGTTGGCATCAGGAAATTGCGCATCCAATATTATGATATCACCTTCACAGATTGAGGTATCGTTACCCAATTCAATTTCAGGAATAGGATATACTGTGATATACATAGAGTCTTCGGCGGTACATCCATTATTGTCTAATATGACATGGTGCCAACCTGTTTGATTCGCTGTAAAGGTAGCATTTGTAGATCCATCCTGCCAAGTGTAAGTTACACCAGGATGACTGGCATCTAATAGGGCAGATTCCCCTTCACATATGCTGGTGTCGGATCCTAAATCTACTGTTGGTGTTTGGTGTACTGTTACGTATATAGAATCGTAATTTGAACAGGATCCTGCTGAAACTAAGACATTATACCATCCTGTTTCAGTAACGGAATAGGTGCTGTTGGTAGATCCATCTTGCCATAAATATCCAGCACCCAAGAATCCTGGTGATAAAATCAGCGATTCATCAGAGCAAATAGCTGTATCCGCTCCTAAGTCTATTTCCGGTAGATCTATACTATTGACATATATAGAGTCTGTAAAATAACAGTTGTTATTTTCTAATAGAACAGTGTACCATCCTGAGGTGCTTGCTGTGTATTGAGCATTGGTAGATCCATCTTGCCATACGTAAGTTGCTCCTGGATAGTTGGCATCCAATAGGATAGATTCACCAAGGCAGATAGCAGTATCGTTTCCTAAGTTTATTTCAGGATTCGGCTTAACAATAATCGATATGCTATCGCTATATGTGCAGATATTTGAAGTTACCGTTACGGCATATACACCAGTTTCAGTAACCATATAATTTGAATTGGTAGATCCATCCTGCCACATATAGGTAGCATTAGGGTAGCTAGCATCCAATAGTATCAAATCACCATCACAGATGGAAGTATCGTTTCCTAGTTCTATCTCTGGGATAGCGTAGACGGTAATAAAAATTGAATCGGATGCAAGACAACCATTATTATCTAGAGTGACGTGGTGCCATCCTGTTTGATTAGCTGTGAAGGTTGGATTAGTTGATCCATCTTGCCATGTATACGTTACATTGGGATGATTTGCATCAAGCAATACGGCATCTCCTTCACAGATACTGGTATCTGAACCTAGATATACTGTAGGAGTTTGGTATACGGTAACATAAATCGAATCTAAATTCGAACAGGATCCCGCTGTTACTAATACATGATACCATCCGGTTTCAGTTACGGAATAGGTAGTATTGATGGAGCCATCTTGCCATAAGTAACCAGCTCCTAAGAATCCTGGTGACAAAACGAGTGATTCATCGGAGCAAATAGTGGTGTCTGCTCCAAGATCAATTTCCGGTAGATCTATATTATTGATATAAATAGAGTCTGTAAAATAACAGTTGTTATTTTCTAGTTGGACAGTATACCATCCTGTTGAACTAGCCGTGTATTGAGCGTTGGTTGATCCATCTTGCCATAAATAGGTAGCTCCTGGATAGGTTGCATCCAGAAGGATAGATTCACCAAGGCAGATAGCGGTATCGTTCCCTAAATTTATTTCTGGATTCGGTTTAACGATAATAGATATACTGTCAGTATACGTGCAAATGTTTGATGTGATTGTGACTGAATAAACACCTGTTTCGGTAACGAAATAGTTAGAATTGGTAGATCCATCTTGCCAAATATAACTGGCTTCAGAGAAACTAGCATCCAATATTATTATTTCTCCATCACAGATGGTAGTATCATTTCCTAAGGCTACTTCGGGAATTGGGTAAACAGTAATATAGATAGAATCGGATGCAAGGCAACCATTATTATTTAGTGTAACGTGATACCATCCAGTTTGATTGGCTGTGAAAGTTGGATTAGTTGATCCATCTTGCCATGTATAGGTTACATCAGGATGATTTGCATCTAGCAGTACAGAGTCTCCTTCACAAATACTGGTATCTGAACCTAAATTTATGGTAGGAGTTTGGTATACAGTAACGTAAATAGAATCCATATTTGAACAAGATCCTGCATTTACTACAACAGAATACCAACCTGTTTCTGTTACAGAATATGTGCTGTCGGAAGATCCGTCCTGCCATAAATATCCCGCACCGTAAATTCCCGGTGATAAAATCAATGATTCAGTTGAGCAAATAGTGGTATCGGGGCCTAGATCTATTTCAGGTAGATCTATAATGTTGATATAGATGGAATCTTGGGAATAACAATTATTATTTTCAAGTTGTACGATATACCATCCCGTTTCAGTTACTAAATAGGTGCTGTCAACCGAGCTATCTTGCCACACATAGGTAGATCCTGTATAGCTTGCATCCAATAAAATACTTTCACCAAAGCAGATAGCTGTATCATTTCCTAAATTGATATCTGGATTTGGATATACGGTAACTTGTATGGTATCTCTATAAGTACATATTCCTGCTGTAATAAGTACGGAATATTCTCCCGTTTCTGTTACCGCGTAATTTGAATTGGTAGTACCGTCTTGCCATAAGAAGGTTGCTCCCGGGTAATCGCTGTCTAATATTAGTATATCAGTTTCGCAAATAGCCGTGTCATTTCCAAGTTCTATAATTGGAACAGGGGTAACGGTTATTTGAATAGAATCTGAGAAGTAACAATTGTTATTGCTTAATGTGACGTGATAGAGACCAGATTCTGTAACATTTAATTGTGCATCGGTAGAACCATCTTGCCACAGATAACTGGTAATTCCTGGGTAGGTAGCGTCTAAAAGAACAAATTGATCATCACAGATGGTAGTATCATTTCCTAATTCAATTACCGGGTTTGGAAATACAGTAACGTAAATGGTGTCTGTATAGGTGCAAATTCCCGCTGTAACAAGTACAGAATATTCTCCAGTTTCTGTTACTGCATAATTTGAATTGGTAGAACCGTCTTGCCAAAGGAAGGTTGCTCCTGGGAAATCGCTGTCTAATATTAGTATATCTGTTTCACAAATAGCCGTGTCATTTCCAAGTTCTATAATTGGAACAGGGGTAACGGTTATTTGAATAGAATCTGAGAAGTAGCAATTATTATTGCTTAAGGTGACGTGATAGAGACCAGATTCTGTAACACTTAATTGAGCATCGGTAGAGCCATCTTGCCACAGATAACCGGTAATCCCTGGGTAAGTTGCATCTAAGAGTACCGATTGATCATCACAAATAGTGGTGTCATTACCTAATTCAATTATAGGGTTTGGATGTACTGTAATGTAGATGGTGTCTGTATAAGTACAAATTCCAGCAGTTACTAAAACGGAATATTCTCCGGTTGTCGTAACGGAATAGGTAGCGTTTGTAGAACCATCTTGCCATAAGTAAGTGGCTCCCGAATAGAAGGCGTCTAATACAACGGAATCTGTTTCACAAATGGCGGTGTCATTCCCGAGTTCAATAACAGGAATAGGAGATACTGTAATTTGAATAGAATCTGAATAGGAGCAAATACCATTGTCTATTAATACGTGATATAATCCGGTTTCTGTTGCTGTAAATTCAGAATTGGTAGATCCATCGTGCCATAAATAACTAATTCCACCACCAACATTAAAAGCATCTAGAAAAACGGAATCTCCTTGACAAATGGTTTGATCCACCCCAAAGTCTATGAATGGTCTTGGAATAGTGAAAATCTCAATGGTATCCGTTTTAGTACATCCGTTGATGTCTACGGATAAAATATAGACACCAGCTCCTGTGACTAGCTTAGATGAGGTGGTAGTACTATCTGACCATAGATACGTAGCTTCATCTGTATATCCATCAAGTAGGACAGTGTCGCCTTCGCAAATAGTTTGATCTTCTCCGAAATCAAAATTTGAGTAAGATTGTGCGGTGATTTGAATACTATCGGTTAATAAACATCCACTAATGGTTACGTCTACGGTATAGGTTCCTGTATTGTAGACCGTAAGTGTGGCCAAGGTGCTTCCATCGGACCATAGGTATGCAGTAGCTCCTGAAACAGATGCATCTAATATGCTACTGTCCCCTTGGCAAAAGAGTTGGTTTTCTCCTAGTTCCAGTAGATTGGTGTCAATGGAGGTAATATTTATAGTGTCATAATAGGTGCAGTCATCAATAAATATTTGTATAGAATAGTCTCCATCATTTGGGATTCCAATGCTTTCGTTGGTTTCTCCAGTGCTCCATAATACGGAGTCTGCATAAGATATATTTATGGTAAGGGAATCCTCGTTTGTAACACAAAGAGGATTTGGAGGACCTATGATAGCTGCCTGTGGATCGGAAATAATAACAATGGAGTCAAGGAGGTCTACTGAACATAATGGTGATTCGATATAAATAATATCTACATCATTATTTGATTCTGTAGGATCCCAACTAATAGAGTCTCCATATCCTATGGAGTCCCCAAATACATCTGACCAAATTATATCTGAAATAGGAACAAATGGAATAAAATCAATGAAGTTATAATCATAACCCCCAAATCCATCGGGTGAAAATCTAACTCCTTCTAATCCCGTAACCCAGGTGTTAGGGTAGTTTCTTTCTAATAGGTTGAAAGGGTCATTAACCAAGTCTGCAACTGTCCCAGAGTCATTTTGTAATCCATGAATCGCTTGTCCCATATTCCAGGAGTCGCAAGTTGGTTTACCCGCTATGTGGGTCTCTACATAATTTCCATTTTCGTAAAGGAATATGGCTGAGCAAGAAGTTAGTTCAGGACAGCCAACATGTGGAACATCCATCCATCTGGCTACAAAAACTCTGTCTGGGGCAGTTCCTAATATAGCATAATCTACGGTTCCTCCAGCGCTTGGGTCTATATCGTGCCAAGGTGCTAATACTGCGTTTTTTACTTTATTGGCACTAATGGTATTACTTGAATTAGGTAGGGCAATATCTATGGTGTAAGGAGCAAAGGCGTGGTGGTATTCTTGATTGAAGGAGAGGAATGCATTAGAACATAGCACAACCTTATCATAGCTTATCCCGTAAAATTCAAAATTAAAGCCAAGGTTTATCTGTAGGCTAAATTTATCATTTGGTAAACTTACCTGGGTAAAACTAGTATTATCAATATTTGTTAAAATATTAGATGTACTAACGCTATATTCCATTTCAATATCAACTGCTCCATCATCACAGACAATAATAGTGTCTGGTAAAAAGAATTGAGCTTCTAATTTAATTGAAGTAGTTAATAAAAAGAATAAGAATAATACGCGTGTAATTATTTTAGTAATAGAATACACAGTAAATAGTAATTTTATAAGTTTAATTGTTTAAATATAGTATTTTTCTGATGTATATAAAATCTGTTCATCGTTTTATTACCATTAACTATAGTGATATTTTGAATTGTATTTTTAGAAACCTTGAACTAGGTCTTTGGGGATGTGGGTTTTAGGTTTAACTTTTGATATTCTATTTTTTAATAATTTTTTATACAAAAAAATAGTTTCAATCAATGGCTGAAATAACGAAGGATTTGATTTAAATTATTGATTATTAACGTAGTAATGTAATAATCCCTTGAGAATTGTATAATTTATTTTTACCCTTTTGAGAATAGGTAAGCTCGTAAATGTAAACGTCTTGTGGCAATTGAGTGCCATCAAGGGTTCCATCCCATTGTATTAGTGGTGAATTACTTTCAAATACTATTTGTCCCCAACGGTTAAATATTTTCAACTTAAAACCTGCAATTTCACAGTCGGAGGATATTACTAGTGTTTCATTTATGCCTCCATTACCTGGGTTGAAAGCATTAGGGATATAAATATTACATGAGCAATCCTTTGGGTGAACCTTCATGGTGAAATCACTTGTACCACAGCTATTACTAATGGTTAAAGTGTAAATACCTAGTTGGTTTATTTCATATGTACTGTTTGTACTTCCGTCCTGCCAAATGTAGGAGGCATTCGTAGGGTCGAACTCAAAAAGAATTGGTGTGTCTTCGCACAGAAATGTGTCTTCAGGTAGACCGAATAAGGGAACAGTATTGATTGTTAAATAGGCGCTGTCTCTTATTTGACAATTTTGGTTGTAGATATCAACATAATACCATCCTTCTTCATCTGCTAAAAAGCTGGATGCTGTACTACCGTCCTGCCATTCATAAGCAATGGCATCTTGACTATATGCATCGAATAAAAACTCTTCTCCTAAACAGATGCTTGTATCACTCAAAGGTGCTTCAGGAAGGGGGTGGACGGTTAGGAATAAGCTGTCTGTAAATTCACATCCAAAGGCTTCCACCGTAACTATGTGTAGTCCCTCCTGACTGGCATTAAATGTAGCTAATGTACTACCATCCTGCCAGAGATAATTTGCATTGTTTTCAGGATAGGTCGCATCTATTTGGTATACCTCTCCATCACAGATTTCTGCACTGTCGGGTAAATTGATCTCAGGAATTGGAAAGAAAGAAATATATATACTTTCTTGGTAGTCGCAGCCATTTAGTAAGATATCTATGGTGTAGAGACCTTCTGTTTGGACATAAATGATGGAGTTGCTGCTTCCTGTGTTCCAAGAATAACTCGCTCCTGGGTAAAAGGCATTCAGTATAATTTGGTCACCTTCACAAGCGGAAATATCAGGACCTAGGTCAACGATTGGTAAGGGTTTTACAATTACCTCAATAGTGTCATAGCTGATACATCCATTATTATTTACTGCAACAGTATATATGCCTGATTGCTGTACTTGAAAGGTAGGGTTGTTGGAACCGTCTTGCCAGAGATAGGACGATCCCGGATTACTAGCATTTAATAGTACTGTTTCCAGTTCACAAATGCTGGTATCACTTCCTAGATTTACTATAGGGTAATTATTTACAGATACCATTATTTGATCTTCGAAGGTGCATCCATTTAAGTCTAGACTAACCGTGTAAATTCCATTTTGGCTCACCCATAAATTAGAATTTGTAGACCCATCCTGCCAAGTATAGGTTGCTCCAGGGTAAAAGGCGTTTAATTCTACCGAATCACCTTCGCAAATTTGAAGATCGGGACCTAAAGAAATAATGGGACTAGGTTGAACAGTTACATCAATTGTGTCAGCTGAAATACATCCATTCAAATTTACCTGAAGGCTATAGGATCCTGTTTGGTTTACAGTAAGAGAATTGTTGGTACTTCCATCTTGCCATAAGTAACTAGCTCCAGTGATAGAAGTTGAAAGTGTAATGGATTCTCCCTGGCAAATGGATGTGTCGCTTCCTAAGGTGAAATTAGCAACTGTTCCAACCGTAACTTGTATGCTATCAATAAAACTACAATCATTCAGATCCAGTTGAACATAATACAGTCCTGATTGACTGGCGTAGATCGAAGAGTTGGTGCTTCCATCTTGCCAAGTATAGCTAGCTCCCGAAAAAAAGGCATCTAATAATATAGAGTCCCCTTCACAAATAAATTGATCAGGTCCTAGATTAATAATAGGACTTGGATCAAAATTTACTTGAATAGTATCTTGAGTTATGCAACCATTCAGGTCAACTGTTAGATGGTAGAGTCCAGTTTGGGTAGCGTTAAAAAAACTGTTTGTACTACCATCTTGCCAGAGGTAGTTAGCCCCAGGAGTAAATCCAGAAAGGACTAAAGTTTCACCTTCGCATAAGGTAGTGTCATTCCCAAATTGGAAATTTGAGCTATTGTTAACGGTAACTTCAATGCTATCAATATAACTACATCCATTTAGGTCTAAATCTACTTGATAAATTCCTGACTGGCTCACATAAATGCTAGAAGAAGTGCTTCCAGTGTTCCAAATATAGCTGGCACCCGGAAAAACAGCATCTAATAACAGGGAGTCTCCCTCACAAATAGATACATCGGGTCCTAAATCTATTATTGGACTTGGATCAAAGGTAACCTGAATAGTGTCACTTGTGATGCAGCCATTTAGATCTACTGTAAGGTGGTACTGACCTGTAAGGGTAGCGTTAAGAAAACTAGTAGTGCTTCCATCTTGCCAGAGGTAGTTGGCTCCAGGGGTAAATCCGGAAAGGGTAAGTGTTTCTCCTTCGCAAAGCGTAGTGTCCGATCCTAGGTCAAAGCTGGATACATTATTTACTATAATTTCGATGCTATCCGTATAGGTACATCCATTTAAGTTTAAATCCACAGAGTAGATACCTGATTGGCTAACATAAATACTTGATGAGTTGTTTCCGGTGCTCCAAGCATAGCTGGCTCCTGTGAAAAATGCATCTAATAAAATAGAATCTCCACTGCATATATTTTGACTGGGGCCTAAATCGATGATGGGGCTTGGGTCAAATATTACCTGAATGGTATCAAATGATTCGCAGCCATTCAAATTTACGGTAAGACTGTAGGTCCCTGTTTGAGTAATATCTAAAGTGCTATTTGTGCTACCGTCCTGCCATAAATAACTAGCGCCTGAAGTGAATCCTGAAATTGTTAGTGTTTCTCCTTCACAAAGAGTGGTATCAAATCCAAGATTAAAAACAGGATATGGATTCAGTTCAATATGTGTGCTGTCAGTATAGGTACATCCATTAAAATCAACGGTTACCGTATAAGTACCTGTTTGATTGGCCCAAATAGTTGAATTGGTAGAGCCATCTTGCCATAAATAAGTCGCACCCGAATAAAAGCCATCTAACTGAATTGAATCACCTTCACATATAAATTGATCCGGTCCCAAGTCAATTATAGGAGCGGAAATTTCAGTCACAAAAATAGAATCGGTATTCATACAAGTACCTATGCTTGTAGTTACCCAATACCATCCTGTCTGATCGGCTATGAAGGTGGCTCCTGTAGATCCGTCCTGCCATGTAAAACTAGCACCGGGTAAATTAGGGTCAAGTAGTATTTCGTTTCCTGTGCAAAAGACCGTGTCTGGTCCTAAGTTTATATCTGCTGTGTTGTTTACGGTTACCTCAATGGTATCCACTACTGGGCAAACACCATTGTCTAATGTTACATGGTAAATTCCTGATTGGGTTACGGTATAGGTAGGAGAGGTTGAACCATCCTGCCAAAGGTAATTTACCGTTGGATCATTGATACTGGCATCCAAATTTACTTGATCACCAAGGCATACGTTTTGGTCTGGTCCTAGGTCAACAGATATGCCTGGAACAAATGTAATAGTGATAGTGTCTGAATGGAGGCAACCATTTAAGTCAACTTCCAGACTATATGTTCCAGTTTGCGTAACACTATAAAAGCTTGTTGTGGTTCCATCATGCCATAAATAATCCGCATCTGGAGTAAAACCAGATAGGACTATCACCTCACCGGTACAGGCGGAGAAGTCAGGGCCAAAGGTAAAATTAGAGGTGTTGTTGACCGTAACATTGATGGTGTCAGATTCAATATTTCCAGAAGTGTTAACTTCTACCCAATAGGTCCCAGATTGGGTAACTGTTAAAGTTGGATTGTCGCTACCATCTTGCCAAAGATAGGTGCTCCCAGGTGTTGTGGCGTCTAAAATTGCACTGTCTCCCTGACAAAAAGTAAGGTCAGGACCTAGGTCTAGAACCATAGAAGTGCTCATATCCTCTGAAGATGTGATACCTGTTTCAAAGGAGTTGATGGTGTGATTGGAGAGTTTGAATTCCCTATCACCTGCCTTTGCAATAGTATTTGTGATTATTATTGCAAGGACTAAAATTGTAATTGAATAATATTTCACAAAGAATATAATTTGATAATAGAGATTATTAACAAATATAAACTTTATTGCTTAAAAAGAAAATCCCCCACTTAATCGTATTACATTTAACTTTAGTTTTACATTGTTGCCTTTATCTATGGTGCTTAGGCCGTAAGAGTAGGCTAAGTTTAAATTGAAAAAATGATTGACATGATATTCAACCCCAATTAATGCTGATACATTAAAGTTTTTAAGATCCTTCAAGTCTGTCTGCGTATCCTTTATTAGTTCGTCATTGGAATTGATGTAGGCATAATTGTATTCAGAGTCCAAAAGAATATGGCATTCGATCCCGGCAAATGGGCTTAGTTTTTCAAATTGATTGTCCTTAAGGATGATAGGAATGTCTAGATAGTTAACTGTGAGTGCTCCTGGAGCTGAACCTCCAACGGTGTCGGCTTGAAAAGTAAATGCGGCATCATCTCCAAAAAGATAGGCTTTGTCGTATCCTTTCTGAGTATACAGAGCGCCAATTTCAAGTAAGAGACTATTTTTTTGAATGGGTTTTTGGGCGTAGGCTCCAGCGTGAAAGCCAATAAGTGAGCTAGTAGTTTCTACATCCACTCCAGTGGCAGTTGAGGTATTGAATCCAGCTCTTATTCCAAATTGTAATTCTTTAACCTGATGTACCTTTCTTTTTTTGGATGATTTATCTTCTTGTGCTATTGTGCTGCCTGATATAAGGAAAACAGTCAGTAGACATATTACTTTATAGATGAACTTCATTTTTTTAGTCTTAAAAAAATTATTGATTGACTGTTGGATAATTTCTCTTCCCAAAAATGGCTGAACCGATTCGCACCATATTGGATCCTTCCTGAATGGCTAAGGTATAATCGTTCGACATACCTATTGAAAGCGTGTCTATGGGATAGGTGTGATTAGTCTTGTCGAAACATTTTTTTAGTTTCGCAAATTCCATTCTAGTTTGACTTTCGCTTACGCCATTAGTACCCATACCCATAAATCCTTTAATCTGAACGTTTGGATAGTTTTTGTATTGTTCTTCAGTAAAGAAAGAGCTAATTTCCTGGAAACTAAATCCAAATTTTGTGGTTTCTTCTGCAATATGAATTTGTAAAAGACAAGGGATAATTCTGTTGTTCTGTAGGGCTCTTTTATTAATTTCCTCCAAAAGTCTTAGGCTGTCAACACCATGAATTAAATGGACAAATGGAGCCATGTATTTCACTTTATTCCTTTGAATATGTCCAATCATATGCCAGCGAATATCCTTTGGGAGTTCATCGTATTTTTCGCACATTTCCTGAATTTTATTCTCGCCAAAATCTCTCTGACCTGCTTGGTAGGCCTGATGAATCAATTCAGATGGCTTTGTTTTTGAAACTGCCACAAGGCATACTTTCTCGGGTAAAGTCTGCTTTACCTTATTTAGATTATTGGAGATTTCTATTTGTTCCGAACTCATTTTTTGATCAGGTAGATTGTGATTGATTTTAACACTTCCTTTAGTCGATAGTGTTACGCAAATGCTGTTTCCTTATTGGTTAAGGTTTTGATTTTTATGCGGAAGTATATAAAAATCATGGTCATAATTGGGCTAAGTAAGTTGAAAAAGCAAAATGGAAGGTAAGCAAAGGTACTCACTCCAAGTACACCAGATTGGTACACACCACAAGTATTCCATGGTATTAATACGGAGGTAACTGTTCCGGAGTCTTCCAAAGTTCTACTCAGGTTTTCTGGTGCTAATCCTCTGTCCCTATAGGTTTTTGCATACATCCTTCCTGGGACTACAATAGCCAAATATTGATCTGACGCCGTAATATTAAAGAATATACAGGTAAATACGGTAGAACCTACTAAGGAGGCATCAGACTTTGTATAACTTATTATTTTTTGTGTAATAATGTGTAGGAGCCCCATTTTTTCCATTACCCCTCCAAAGGTCATTGCGCACAATATTAGATAAATGGTATTTAGCATTCCATTCATTCCACCAGTTTGTAATAAGTTGTTTACGGTGTCGTTTTCTGTATGAATTGAAGTATCCAACGTGATGGATTGGAATAGTACTTTTAAGTTTTGAAGCCATTCATTGGAGATCTCAGCTCCAATTTGATTGATTATTTCCGGTTGAAAAAATAAGGCAAAAAGACCACCGGTTAATGTACCGATGATTAGTGCAGGAAGTGCATCTACTTTTTTTATGATTAAAAGAATAACCACTGCAGGTACTGCAAACAAAACTGGGCTAATATAAAATATGGAATCAATGGCTTCTAAAACTGGTTGCATTTGATTTCCATTCGCCTCTGGAGTGTAGTTGAAGCCAATAATCAAAAATGCAATCAAACTTATAAGAATAGAAGGAATGGTGGTATACATCATATAGCGTATATGAGAGATAAGATCTGTACCTGCCATTGCTGGTGCAAGGTTTGTTGTATCTGAAAGAGGGGACATTTTATCTCCAAAATAGGCACCTGAAATAATTGCTCCAGCCGTTAGTCCAGAAGAAAAACCAAGTGTTTCACCGATGGCAAGTAGAGCAACACCAACAGTTGCAATAGTAGACCAAGAGCTTCCTGTTGCAAGGGATATGATAGCACTGATGAAGCAGGATGCAAAGAGGAATATGGTAGGATCCAATATTTGGAGTCCATAATAGATCATGGTGGGAACTACTCCGCTGATCATCCATGTTCCAGCAAGTCCACCTATAATAAATAAAATAAATATTGCTTTTTTGGCACTCGATATACTTTGTGCTGCACCTTTTATGGAAAACATCCAGGGGTTTCCCATTTTTACCCCAACTAATGTTGCTACGAAAGCTGCAAATAATAAGGCTAGCTGATTGGCTCCTCCAGAGGAGTTATCGCCATATAGGTAAACATTGAAGCCTAATAGGCCAATAAGTACAACTATTGGAACTAATGCTAATAGTAAAGATTGTTTATTACTCATGTCTGATTTCTGCATAGACTAAAATTTGTTAGGCCAAAGTGCGAATTTACCAATAATTTTTAGACTTTTTAAATTCAATTAAGAATGGTGAATATTGCTTATAAGTGTTAATTAATAGTAGTATAGGAGTATTGAGGTTTTAGTGTAAATTATTATAGTTTAGTTTGTTAGCTAAATTATTTATCGTACCTTGCATTCGGTTTTTATAAATTTAAGTATGAATAAATAGCGTGATGGTTGAGCGTGCTATTTATTTTTTTTGTCGGATGATTAATTGTTGGTTATTTATGAAGCACCTTATTTTTGGGATTTTAGTGTTTGTAGGTATAGGTGTATCTGCTCAATCGAATAAGTTTACCATCATGTATGATGGTATCTCCCCCTCCAAAAATTCCCCACACGTAAAAGATAAATCTGGTAATATTGGTATTCACAATCCCGAACGAGGATTTACTGTTCGAGCTGGATTAATGGATATCTATGCAGAACAATTTCCTTGGGATTCTGGTGAAGCAGGGTTTTATGAGGATGTAAGTGGTGATGCTGAGAAAGGGATTGGTGTTCAGTCTGTTTCAGATTATTTGGAAAATTTCACAGATGATGGGATTAGCTTGGTTGAATTGGAACATTATGTTCATTTTTCTGAGGATAATCTTGAAGATCAAAATCCTTTGAATGCAGATCATTTAGCTATGGCTAAAAATGTTGTTTTTGACTTGAGGGATCAAGGTGTGAAAACACATTTAATCATGAATTCTTCCTTCAATTTTTTCGACAAGGGTACTATTTACAACGAAGTAGGCCCTAATTCTAGTAGGACAGCAGGGTTGAAACATTATATGGAGGAGATGAGTAGCTTCTATGAAGAAATCAGTCCAATGGTGGCTGTAGCACATCTTGGATGGATGTATTCTCCTTGGGATTATAATTCCTACAGGCTTTCCAATAAATGGAAAAATCAAAATTATGATATTTGGAATGTTTACCCTGTAGGTAACGTACCTGAAGTTCCTTTTGTTGGATATCAAGGGATTCCTAATTATCACAACGAATATAGAGAAAGTGTTCAGAGAACAGATTGGGGAGCTTATCACGGAAGTGGTGGAGGGCCATGGGATTTGAAATCCGATTTAAATAAGGTACGTAAGCTTATTATAGATAATGTATTGGATTATTTCCCTTATCAAAAGGTTATAACGAATTCAACCTTTCCTTGGACCAATTATATTGGTACAACCATGGGGAATAAGAATCTAAACAATAAGGCTGTAGATAGAACATATATGTCCAGATATGCTCCTGGAAATCACGAATTCTCTCTTAATAAAGTAAAGGACGGTAATAGTTATACACGTATTGGTTATTATGATGAAGCTTTTGCAGGTGATAGTTATTCGCATGGTTGGAGTATCCCAGATGGTGAAGTGCATCAAATACATTGGAATAAGGGGTATAAAAGCTCAAATATAAACTTGGGTAAAGATTGGAAAGATAATAAGAACTATTTGGATGCTTATATTCTTAGGAAGTACCGTCACAATTTTTGGATGCATGGTGAACTTCCAGTATATGAAACAGAAGATCCTATCGTAAATGACTGGACAAATCCATGGTCATGGTCAATTTCATCTTTTACACAGCACCATTCATATTTTCAGAACTGGTACCCAAATTTAACAACTGGTGAGCGTAATGCAAGTTTTGATTACGAAATTGCAGAAGGTATTTCCAGTGGTAAATTACAAGGAGGATTGATGTCAGCGTTGAAATTGAGGTATTTCAACTTCTCTAGTTTTAGTATCGCTCACAATAATTTGTTGGATGGAAGAAGTCCATACGAGATGTATGACGGCTATAATGAATCTGGATTAACCGGTATAGGTGTACCTAAGAAAGAAAATACTGCGGTTAGTAAGTGGAAGAATACTTCCATCAATCAATCTGATCTTGAAAAGTTCCATATGCCGATTTCTGATAGTTATTTTCAGGATGAAAATGGAAATAGTGTTGAGAGAACAGCTTACGAATATATTCGTGATCATTTAGGATATAGATTAGAATTACAAGAATCTACCTTTGAAAAGTCCGAAAATACGTTGAATGTAGCAACAAAACTTATCAATAGAGGTTTTGCTTCCCCACAAAATCCACGAAGAGTGTATTACGTTCTTTTGAATGCAGAGAATGAGGTAGTCGATCAAGTATTGTTGAATGATGACTGGAGAGCATGGCAGCCTGACGATTTTGCCGTTGCCCATGATAACGAAACCAACCTTGATTATAACACGGCTCAAGCTTCTTTGGATGATGTTAAAGTAGGTGGGATTCCATTGGGGGATTTCAACTCGAATTGGCATCACGAACCTTTAGATATTCAATATGATCCAAATGTACATCAAATCAATGCAAGTTTTTCTTTGGAAGGACTGGATCAAGGTATGTATAAAGTAGGAATCAGTATGCCAGATATTAATAAGGAATTGTTTGATCAGCCAGAGGACTATGCAGTGCGATTTGCTAATTCAGCTCCTTATATGGATTGTTCTGGAATTACCTTATTAGGAGCCATTCAGATTGGAAATGGTGCCATCGATTCGGATGCTGACGGAATAGAGGATGCTTTGGATCAACATCCATTCAATCCAATCGAATATGTGGAAAATAATAGTGGACCAGTTGCTGAGTGTCAAGAGTGGCTGAATATTCAGGTGGTAGACATTGATGACGTGGAGACTATTGAAAATGTAGGGGTGTTGCAGTTAAAAGTATATCCAAACCCTTCAAAAGGGGTATTCAATTTAGACTTTACTGATATGGTTGCAGAGGTGAATATTGAAATTTTCAATATTCTTGGTCAGCGTGTGTTTAATAAGGATTTCTTCGGTGTGGAAGATTTGAATCTAGATCTGAAATTCCTTGAGACAGGTACCTATATGATGAACATAACAGGTCCGGATAACAACGAGGTTATTAAATTGATAAAAGAATAAGGCAGGTTTTGAAGCATCTGTTGAGAATAAAAAAAAGAGGAGCAATTAGCTCCTCTTTTTTTTATTCATTTATTTCTTTTTCAAGTTTGGATATCTTTTTGTCCAAATGTATTAGGTAAAATATGAATCCAAAAAAAACAATTAATACAACGGCTAATACAACATATATTTTGCCGTTTGACCTCATGACATCTGCCATTTCAACGGAGTTGTCTTGAGCAAGGGCAAAATTTGAGATAAAAAGGAATAATCTACTGAAGTATTTCTTAAAGCTATTCATATTATTGGTTTTCAAGGTGTTCGTTAATTTTACTGATGCGTACTCTTATTTGTGTGATCCACATAGAAATCAATATATACCCCAATACGGCAGGATAAAAGACAGCTTTCATACTGCTGTCTAAGTCATAATTTCCAAATCCCGGATTTCCTCCTTTACCTGGATGAAGGCTGTCTTGCATTCTGGGTAGAATACCAATGAATACAATCATCATTACAAATGCCAGGATATTGTATATACCACTAATACGTCCTCTTTTCTCTGCTTCTTCCATGGAATTCCTAAGTAGGAAGTAGGCGAAATAAATAGCTAAAGTAATGGCAGCTCCGTTTAATTGAGGATCTCCAGTCCAGAATGTACCCCATGTAAAATTGGCCCAAACCATTCCTGTAAGTATACCTAGTACCCCAAGGAATAGACCTACTCTGGCAGATTCTGCCGATTTGATATCGTGAAGAATATCTCCACTATTCAGAAATTTGATACTATAAATGCTAGAGTAAAGCATGGTAACTATCATAGCAAACCAAATTCCTACGTGAAAATACAAGTTTCTAATTGTTTCATTCAGGATATTTAATCTTGGTACCTCCCAAAGAAATCCTGCAATCATAGTATAGGTGAGCAATAAAACACCCAACGCTTTCCACCAATTTTTTGCCATAGTATTATAAAAAATTTAATCCTGCCAAAGGTAGGGAATTAACACATACGATATTACTGAACATAAAAGTATAAATAATGACCCTGAGAGTAGTGGTTGCAGCACTTCAGAAAAGCTAATGACATGCAAAGACTCTAGGCTGATGTTCAGTCCTATCAAAATTGCAGGAATCATAAGTGGCAAGCTTAATATGGTCATTAAGGTGAAGTTGTTTTTTAGTTTGGCTGCAATTGCTGAAACAACGGTTAGTACGGTGGTGATACTCATGGACCCAATCAAGCCTGCTGCAATAAATACAGATAGTGATTCAATAGGGTTTCCGAAAAATAAACTAAATAAGGCGATGTTAATGATGGCCAAAGTAGCGATCCATAGATTATTATAGATTAATTTTTCGATGAGTATTTTTTGTGGTTTTACAAGACTATAGAAGAATAGGAATTCCTCTGAACTTTCTTTCGTAAAGCTGTGTGCGGTAGCGTGGATACTTCCAAAAATGGATATTAACCAAAAGCTAGAAATCCAAACAGTACCATCAATATTTTGACCAAATATATGGTATGCGGTATAGGTGGCTGAAAAGGCAAATAACATGAGCCCAAAAGCGGAGCTTTTATTTTTCCATTCCAGTTTGAAATCTTTTTGAAGTAATGCGATAATTTGCTTCACTTATTTTGTTTTAAGCAAATGTACAAAAACTATCAGGGTAAATTTTCTACTTTTTGAAGGAATTATTATATAAAAATTGACCTTAAATAAAGGTGATACAATGTAAACCTAATTTTGCGAGAGTTCATTTCAGTTTTATTCTTAATTGCTTTAATTATTAGGGGGAATGGGGGAATTGTATGTTGTTGTATTGAAAAAAATCACTATATTGGATCATTATAAGTAGTCTCCTTTGGGAGATTTTCTATTAGATTATAGTAAAAAATTATTCTATTACATAGGCTGGGTCTACCCTATTAGATTTAGCCTAAAATATATTGTTATGAAACATATTCAATTATTGCTTCTGGCATTAGTTAGTTCTTGTGCCTTTGCTCAGAATAATTCCTTTACCATAAGTTACAATGGTATTTCTCCGGAAGAGGACTCTCCTCATAAGGCCAATAAAATGGGATCTATTGGAATACACAATCCTGAAAGAGGCTTTTCAGTCAGAGCAGGGTTAATGGATATTTATGCAAACGGCTTTTTGGACAGTGAGGGAGAGGAAGCTTCATTTTATGAAGATGTAAATGGAGATTGGGGAAAAGGATTGAGTCCGCTAACGGACTATTTGTATCAATTTGAAGATGATGGTGTTAGTTTGGTTGAGTTAGAACAGTACGTTCATTTTTCTGAAGGAGCCTTATTGTCAAAAACCCCTTTAAATAAAAGCCATATTTCCGATGCTGTTGAAGTGTTTGAAGGTTTGAAAGATCTTGGATTGAAGGCACATTTCATTATGAATTCGTCATTCAAACATTATACCATGGATCCTCAATTGAGTGAAATTGGTAATCAGTCCTCACGTTTTAAGGGATTGATGCATTTTATGGATGAGATGAGCGGATTCTACGAGGAAATCAGTCCTATGGTTGCAGTTGCTCATTTAGGATGGATGTATTCACCTTGGGACTATAATTCTTACCGTCATTCCAATAAATGGAAAAATCAAAATTATGCAATTTGGAGTGTGTATCCCGTTGGGAATGCTCCAGCAGTACCCTTTGAGGGCTACCAAGAAATTCCAAATTACCATGGTGATAGAAGAGAGAGTGTTCAAAGAACAGATTGGGGTGCCTACCACGGTAGTCATTCTCCAAAAAACTATTGGTCTAAATTAAATATTCTAAGAATGTTTATTCTGGATAATATTCTGGATGACTTCCCCTATCAGAAGGTAGTGCTTAACTCAACTTTGCCCTGGGCAAATTATGTAGGTTCGTCCATCAATGCACGTAAAATTGAGGAAAAAGAAATTGATAAAACACTTTTAGGTCCCTTTGCAGGATCTGATCATAGTTGTAAAGTACACAACCTAAAAAATGAAGACAAATATTTAAGAGCGGGATATTATGATCGTGCTTTTGCTGGTGATTCATATTCTCACGCTTGGAGTATTCCAGATGGAGAAGTAAATGAGATACATTGGTTTAAAAATTATAAAAAAGATATTGTAAATCTTGGTAAAGATTATGGGGATAACAAATACAATGTTGATGCACATAATCTGAGAAAGTACCGTCATAATTTTTGGATGCATGGTGAAATGCCGGTTTATGAAACAGAAGACGAAAATATCAACGATTGGACTGCCGGTGGTTCATGGTCTACGTCTTCATTTACACAACATCATTCCTATTTCCAAAATTGGTATCCAAACTTAACTACAGGTACACATAACCCTATGTTTGATTATGAAATTGGTGAAGGTATTTCCAGTGGAAGATTGCAGGATGGCTTGATGTCTGCGGTGAAATTGAGGTACTTCAACTTCACTAGTTTCGGAATTATGCACAATAACCTTCTAGACGGGAGAAGTCCTTTTGAAATGACAGATGGTTATGATATAGGTTTAAAAGAGGTCGGGATTCCTAATAAAGAAAACACGGCTATTACTAAATGGAAAGAAACACCGATCTCAATGGAAGATGTTAAAAAATGGCATTTACCATTATCAGATCGTTATTTTGAAAATGTAGATGGAGATCAAGTTGAAAGAAGTAGTTATGACTATATCAGAGATCATTTGGGATATCGATTGGAGTTGCAAAAATCTACTTTTGTTAAAAAGAATAATATACTGAATGTAGAAACTGACCTTATCAATAGAGGGTTTAGTGCTCCTCAAAACCCACGTAATATTTATTATGTGTTGTTAAATGAGGAAAATGAAGTATTATCGTATGAATTGTTGTCAAACGACTGGAGAGATTGGCAACCGGATGATTTTGCTGTAGCACATGACAATAAGGATAACCTTAACTATTACAATGACTATTCCTCTTTAGATGATGTCGTTATAGGTGGAATTCCATTAGGTTCATTTAACTCTCAATGGCACAGAACTCCTTTGGATATTGATTATAACCCATATACCTATACTTTGAAAGGATCTTTATCAGTGCAAGGATTGGATAATGGTATTTATAAAATAGGAATTGCCCTTCCTGATATGAACGAAGAATTAGCTAATCAACCAGAAAAGTATGGTGTTAAGTTTGCTAATCAGGTTCCTTATTTGGAATGTTCTGGGATTTCAATTCTTGGAAGTGTTGTGATAGGAAATGATCAGGAAAATGCTGATTCAGATGGTGATGGAATAGCCAACTTGGAAGATGCTATGCCGTTCAATCCAAAAAATTATACGGATCTGAATGGTGGAGGACCTGTAGGAAATTGTATTTCATGGGAAAATGTGCCAACTCAAAGTTCTGTAAGTAGTCAAGTGACTAAGTCAACCGATATTTCAGTATACCCGAATCCAACGAGTGGTTTATTGAGTGTTGAGTTCCCTGAGGAATATAATTTTGTTCATGTAAGAGTTAAGAATATACTAGGTTACGAAGTTTATAACAAGAGACATTGTGAATCTAAGTTTGTGAAGATTGACTTGACAGAGGTGGAGTTAGGAACTTATATAGCTTATTTTGAAACACCAGATGGCGTAAAGGTTGCTACTTTTATCAAAGAATAAGATTGTTTTAAATACGGTAATTGTAAAGGTGAAAGGGGGGAGACTCCTTTCACCTTTTTTATTTTGAAATAGATCGAAGAAGATGTTTCAATTCACTTAGAATAATAGCTGTTGCACCCCAAATAATTTCATCATGATGAATAAAGGCCTTTACATCTAGTTGTACTCCTTGATGTGTCTTTATTTGTACCATTTGCAAGGTTTTATCGTCGAGTAGTGATTTTAAAGGAAAATCGATGATATAATCTACTTCCTTTTCATCTAGTAAATAGTTTGGTTTTTCATTTAGGGTAGCAATAAAGGGGTGTACAAAGAAATTGCTAGGAGGGATATAAATAGGACTTAAGGACCGTATCAGATTATTGTTTGGAATTAATATTCCAATTTCTTCATGACATTCTCTTTTGGCACAGGCCCAAAAGTCAATATCTGAATGCTCTTTTTTCCCGCCCGGAAAGCTGATTTGTGAGCTGTGAACACCGTTATAAGGCCTACGTTTAGTCAAAATAATATTTGGACCATCTTGCCCCTCATATATTAATGCGACAACAGCTGCTAACCTTGGATTTTTTGCCAATATTTCAGCATCAGAGAACGATAGTCTTCCAGAAGGAGCAACTTCCTGATGAGCAATGGAACCTGGTAAATCCTTTGATTTTAGTTCCGCTAACAACTGTTTAAAATTGGATGATATCATGAGGCTAATTTATTCAATTTTATTGATCAATAATGTCGCCAAATTTAGTTTTTATTGATTCTTCTGCCAGGAGTTAGTGAAAAAATTAGCTGAATGGTTCTATATCGTTATTAAAAAGTTATTTTTGTTCGATAATCAACAGGCTAGTTGTGTCGATTGATAGAATTTCACAACTATGCATAGGTATATCACCACGATATAATTTTTAAAAAGGTATATGAGATCTTTTTTAAGAAAAATAGTTTACCATTTTCCGATTGCCTTAACAAAAAACATTCAATATGACCGCGAAACAAAAAAGGTCATGCAGCAATGGTGTAAGGCAGACTCGAATTGCTTGGATATTGGAGCCCATAAGGGAGAGGTATTAGATGATATGATTGCGCTTGCACCTGAGGGAGCTCATTATGCATTTGAACCTATTCCGGATCTTTACAGAAATTTAAAGGCAAAGTATACCAATTGTACTGTACTAAATTTGGCCTTGTCCGATAAAAAGGGCTTTGTGGAGTTTCAGTGGGTGAAATCTAATCCTGCTTATAGTGGACTTCAAAAAAGAACCTACGATAGGAGTAATGAGCAAGTAGAGCAAATCCAAGTTGAAACAGATAGATTAGATGATGTACTACCTGAAAATCATCGAGTCGATTTTATTAAGATTGACGTGGAGGGAGGAGAGTATGCCGTTCTTTCAGGGGCAAAAAAAACCATCATTAAATGGAAGCCGGTTATCGTTTTTGAACATGGTTTGGGTGCTGCAGATTGTTATGGTATTAGTCCGGAAATGATGTATAACCTATTAGTAGATAATTATGGAATGTCTATTTATACTTTAAATGGACGTATAAAAAATAAGAGGGAATTGAATAAAGACGAATTTGTTCAATTATTCTACCAAGGCAAAGAGTACTACTTTTTAGCTACCTATTAAATTATAAGATCCTCAAATTGAGGATCTTTTTTTTTGTAATATATTTAAGATCCCTTAGTGTACATCTAAAAACTCCAATTTATGCAAAAGTTATTTTTGGTCTTAGTAGGCATTCTATTTTTATCCTGTTCAAGCAATACTACTTCTGTGGAAAATGTGGATTACCCCATTTTAGTAATTCATGGAGGTGCTGGATATATGAAGAAAGAAAATTTCACTGAAGAAAAGGAAACTTTGTATAGGGCAAATTTAGAGCGGGTTTTGGAATTTGGTTATGACTTGTTGGAAAAGGGGTATCCAGCTATAGAAGTTGTTAGTAAGACCATACAATTACTAGAAAATGATTCCTTATTTAATGCAGGTAAAGGTTCTGTATTGAATGCAATTGGTAAGGTTGAGAATGATGCATCCATTATGGATGGTAGCAATTTAAAAGCAGGTGCAGTGGCTTCTGTTTCAAATGTCAAAAATCCAATTGATTTGGCAAAGCTAGTAATGGATAGTACTCAGCACGTTATGCTTTCTGGAGAAGGAGCTTCTATTTTTGCCAACAAAATGGGGGTTGAAAGAGTAGATCAAAGCTACTATATGACCGAAAAAAGAAGAAAACAAAGAGATGAGATATTAAAAGAAAATAGAAAGTACGGAACGGTAGGTTGTGTAGTGAGAGATAATGATGGCAATATCGCTGCAGGTACTTCGACAGGAGGTATGCATAAAAAGAAATGGGGTCGAATAGGAGATAGTCCTATTATTGGAGCAGGTACCTATGCAGATAATCAATATGGAGGAGTGAGTTGTACCGGACATGGAGAGTATTTTATTCGCAATGCTGTTGCTTATGATTTAATCGCGAGAATGAAATACGCGAAGCAAGGAATTAAGGAAGCGGCCGAAGAAATCTTACATGAAGTACTTGCTAAACAGCAAGGAAAAGGAGGGATGATAGGAATAGATAATGAGGGAGAAATATTGATGGATTTTAATACCCTGGGGATGTTTAGAGGCTTTAAAAGAGGAACTGAAAAATCACAGGTATTTCTCTTTGGAAAATTGACGGAAAATAGCAAGAAATAAATTAAATTCGCACAAGATAAAATACCGATAGATATGAATTTTGATGTTATCGTAGTAGGAAGTGGTCCTGGTGGTTATGTTACCGCTATTAGAGCTTCTCAACTTGGTCTAAAAACCGCAATCGTAGAAAAAGAAAACCTCGGTGGTGTATGTTTGAATTGGGGATGTATCCCAACAAAAGCATTGCTGAAAAGTGCTCAGGTTTTTGAATATATAAAACATGCTTCAGATTACGGAATTACCGTAAAAGATGCCGAACATGACTTCTCAGCTGTAGTACAGCGTAGTCGTAATGTAGCGGAAGGTATGAGTACAGGGATCTCATTCTTGATGAAGAAAAACAAGATTGAGGTAATCAATGGATATGGAAAGGTAAAACCTGGAAAGAAAATTGATGTAACTGATGCTGAAGGAAAAGTAACGGAGTACGCTGCAAACAATATTATATTGGCTACAGGTGCACGTTCAAGAGAATTGCCAAGTCTTCCACAAGATGGAAAAAAGGTAATTGGATACCGTGAAGCACTGACTATGCCAGAACAACCAAAGAAGATGGTTATCGTTGGTTCAGGAGCCATAGGTGTTGAATTTGCTTATTTCTATGCGACAATGGGAACAGAAGTTACTGTTGTTGAATTCATGCCTACTGTTGTTCCAGTAGAGGATGCAGACGTTTCTAAGCAACTTCAACGTTCGTTGAAAAAGGCTGGTATCAAAGTAATAACAAATGCGAGCGTTGATAAAGTAGATACTTCTGGAGAAGGTTGTATTGCTACTATCAATGGTAAGAAAGGAGAGCAAACTATCGAATGTGATGTAGTTCTTTCAGCAGTAGGTATTACGCCAAATATCGAAAATATTGGTCTTGAAGAAGTAGGAATTGCTACAGATAAAGGTAGAGTATTGGTAAATGATTTCTACCAAACAAATATTCCTGGATACTATGCAATTGGAGATATCGTTCCTGGACAAGCTTTGGCACACGTTGCTTCAGCTGAAGGAATTATCTGTGTAGAGAAAATTGCAGGTCAAAGTCCAGAAGCTTTAGATTATAATAACATCCCTGGATGTACGTATTGTTCACCTGAAATTGCATCGGTTGGATATACAGAAGCTGCTGCAAAAGAAGCAGGATATGAAATCAAAGTTGGGAAATTCCCATTCTCGGCATCTGGTAAAGCTAGTGCTGCAGGACATAAAGATGGTTTCGTAAAAGTTATTTTCGATGCTAAGTACGGAGAATGGTTAGGATGTCACATGATAGGTGCCAATGTTACTGAGATGATCGCTGAAGCGGTTGTTGCTCGTAAACTTGAAACTACAGGCCATGAAATCTTAAAATCTGTTCACCCTCACCCAACTATGAGTGAAGCGGTAATGGAAGCTGTTGCTGATGCATACGATGAAGTGATTCACATGTAATCACGAATTAAAATAAATAAGAAAGCTGCTTTAAAAATTTAAAGCAGCTTTTTTTTGTTTAAAATAAATGAAGAATCAATACTTTCTGTATTTTTAGCCTTCAAAATTTAAAATATGATTGCACAATATATAGAATGGGGACCTCAACATTACCTATTTAAAATAGGAGGGTTTGAATTACGATGGTATAGTTTATGTTTCGCGTTGGCCTTTTACTTGGGCTATAAAATTGTACAAGGAATCTTCAATAAAGAGAAAATAGAAGAGAGTGTACTGGATAAATTATTAATGTATATGGTTTTGGCTACCGTGTTAGGAGCCAGATTAGGACACGTCCTATTTTATGAAGGCTTTTCATACATTATAGCCAACCCGATTGAAACATTTTTACCCTTCCGAATTCATCCTCAATTTGAATTTACTGGATTTGCAGGTCTTGCCAGCCATGGTGGTGCTATAGGGATCTTGATTGCACTTTATATATTTTCCAAGAAAGTATCTAAAAAACCAATGTTGTGGATATTGGATAGAGTAGCCCCTTCCATCGCCCTCGCTTCTTGTTTTATTCGTACAGGAAATCTGATGAATTCTGAAATAATAGGTAATCCTAGTGAAATGCCTTGGGCTTTTGTTTTTACTCAAATTGATAATGTTCCTAGACATCCAGCTCAATTATACGAGGCTATCAGTTATTTAATTATCTTTTTTATCCTATCTCAGGGTTTAAAGAAGAAGAACTGGTTAGCCTATCAAGGAAGGTTGTTTGGAGTGATGGTATTGTCCATATTTACTGCAAGATTTTTTATTGAATATGTAAAAAGGAGTCAAGGAGGATTTGAAGAAAGCTTGGAATTATTTACCACTGGTCAGTGGTTAAGCATCCCATTTATCCTATTAGGAGCATATCTATTGAAAAGAAGTAAAGAAAAAAAGGCGGTTAATTAACCGCCTTTTTTTATAGTTTTTCCATTATTATCTTGTAAAGATCAAGCATGGATTGAATATCCTTTTTATGGACCTTTTCCTGGGGGCTATGTACATTTTCTTCAGGAGCTCCTATAAAACACCAATCAAATGGATAAGGGCTTTTTTGAAGTTGATTTCCATCAGATCCTCCACTGGATTCCACCTCCAACTGAAAGTCTATCCCACTGCTTCTTGCGATATCTTTTATCCTATTGATATACGATTTTCTAGGAATTCCAGAATCACGCATTGAAATTGCCACCCCTTTACCAGGGAGAACACCTTCAGTCACCCAGGTGATATCTGAGATAAGCGCTTGCTTTACCCCATAATTTTCGTAAATATATTTGGCAAGGTATCCAACGGATCCTCCTCCAGTTTCCTCCCAACAGCTAAAGACAATGATTCCATCATTCAGCGTTTCGGCTAATTTTAAAGCATTATAACAACCTAATCTGTTATCCATATAACAATTGCTAATGCTGTCTTCATCTTCTGTCCAATTGGACTTAAATACCAGATTAGTGCCCGGTTCTATCGTTCTAGAGAATTCACAACGTAAACTTTGATTCCCTTCATCCTTGATAAGTTCAGTTTCAATTTTACCCTCTTGATCATATCCAAACAATTGAATACCAGAATCCGTTACAGGTCCTCCTAATTTGATAAGGTGGTTGTCGTAACGCACGGTGAAACCAATAGAGTCCATATGAGCAAATACGGCTGTTCTAGGTTTTCCAAATACTAAAACAATACAGTTTTGAAAGTCGTCTCCAGCAAGAACAACAGGCTGTGCCTTCCAATTTTTACTGTTTTGATCTATATAATCGAGAATAAAATCTTTTAATGCATCCTCTTCTCCAGCTGGAGCGTAGATGTCTTGAAGCTTTTTAAGTAAGTCCATTTATAATTCTGTAATAACTATGTTCTTTAAATTGCTAAAACTGACGATCGCTTTTTCAGCCTCTCCCTTACGTATATCGAATCGGATAATACATGCTTCTTGGAAATCCTGATCGTAATTTTGAATTCCTAATTCCTTTAATTTTCGCATGACAAGATTCAATTCTGGATAGCCAAAACCTACTTCAAATTGAGCATCAATTGTTTTCTCCAAAATTTCTGCCTCAAATAAGGCTTCCTGGGCACTGGTTTTGTATGCTTGGATCAATCCTCCAACGCCTAGTTTGGTTCCCCCAAAATAGCGAACTACCACGACAAGTGTATTCGTAAGTTCAAAAGCTTGGATTTGACCAAGGATGGGGTTTCCTGCACTATTAGAAGGCTCCCCGTCATCGTTAGCACGAATTGTTTTACCGAATGGCCCAATTTTATATGCATAACAATGATGTCTTGCAGAAAAATGCTCCTTTCTTAAAGCATTCAACCTATCTTTTACTTCGTCTAATGAGCTTACTGGGTAAGCATAGGAAAAAAACTTACTACCTTTTTCCTTAAAAAAACCAGTTGTACTTTTCTTTATAGTGTTATATGAATCTTGTTCCATTTAACTTTTAGTAGGTAAATGGTTATTTTCTGGATGAAAAATGTAAATTTTATTGTTGCCAATTTTTTTCACCTCTGATGGTTCCATTCCAATAATATTTGGCGCTTGAAGACCTCTTTTCAAAAGGGAGTTAGATTTGAATACTCTGATTTCATCCCATATATGAGCCTTTAGGAATCCTTCGATAGTATGTTTTCCACCTTCCACAATGATAGATTTGATGTTTTGATTATAACAATATTCCATCATCTGTTCGATGATGTTTTTTGAAAAATCTAATTTGACATAATGGATGATACCCACCATTTTGGTTTCTATCGCATTAAAAATCCAGGTCTCTTGACTTTGATCGAGTATATTATTCTTTTTAGGAATGGCTAAATGTTTATCTATTACCATTCTAATAGGGTTGTTACCTTGTACCTTACGAACAGATAATTTTGGGTTATCAATTAAGGCGGTTTGTTTTCCTATTAAAATGGCATTCTCTTCAGCTCTCCAAAAATGATTATAAAATTTACTTTCCAAATTGGATATTTGAAAGGACCCCTTGTGGTTGATAGCTCGTTCAATATCAATAAAACTATCTAAACTTTCCGCCCATTTTAAAATGATAAAAGGGCGTAGTTTTTCTTGATAATTGAAAAAGGACCTATTTAGTTCTATGGCTTCACTTTCCAAAATCCCCACAACAACTTCTTTGCACTTCTTTTTCAATTTTTTGATACCCTTACCGGCAACTAAAGAAAATGGGTCTTGACAAGCAATATAAACTTTAGGTATTTTATGCTCAATAATAAGGTTGGTGCAAGGGGGAGTTTTTCCAGTATGGGCACATGGTTCCAAACTCACATAAAGAGCGCATTCCGAAAGAAGACTTTTATCTTTCACATTTTTAATTGCCATTACCTCTGCGTGCTCCTTACCGAATTGTCGGTGGTATCCCTCGCCAATTATTTTATCTTTATATACAATGACTGCTCCAACCATCGGGTTATGTCCAACAAATGCTCTAGCCTGTCCAGCTAGTTGTAAACATCGGCGCATGTATTTTTCGTGTAGTTCTGCTTTCATATTTGTTCAAAAATACAAATATTTCATGCGCCTTAATAAAAATTATTTTTTCAGTTTAAAATAAATTGTTCAAAGCTTACTTTGATGGAAAATTCAATTAGAGGATTGTAAATTAATTTTCACTGTAAAGTATTGGTTCATAGGTTGATATATATAATTAGACCCTATTCTCGAAGATTGGAATTATTATTGTTCAGGGAGAATGCACAGAGAACAGTAAAATCCACTAATTTTTGATAAATTTGTTAGTTAAAATATATATGCTCGTGAAAAATAGTATTGTAATTTTTTTATTTCTCGCCATTTCAAGTTTGACTGCTCAAAACATAGTCGATGAAAATGGACTAAAGCAAGGTAAATGGGAAAAGAAGTATGATTGGGGTACTACTCGTTATACTGGTGAGTTTAGAGACAACCTAGAAGTTGGTACGTTTAAATTTTATGACCAAAATGGAAAGCTCTTAAGCGTTCGAGAATATAGTAGTCCTGGTGGTAAAGCACTTTGTCTAATGTTTGATTATGACGAATTACTTCATGCTAAAGGAGAACTCCTAGGTAAAAAGAAATTAGGGACATGGTATTATTTTGCCAATGATGGTAGAGATACAATTGGTAAAGAAATCTATGTAGATGGATTATTGCATGGAGAGCAATTTACCTATTTCGAGAATGGGAATACTACAGAGATAACAAATTATATAAGAGGGGTTAAACATGGTGTTTGGAAGGAATATTATGCAGACGGTGGTGTAAATGTAGAGAGTACCTATGAAAAGGGGAAATTAAATGGCCCTGTTATATATCACTTCTCTACCGGAGATATAAGTAAAAAAGGCCAATATCAAATGGGGTTAAAAAAGGGGATTTGGTTTAGTTACGATCAAAGTGGAAGGATTATAAAGCAAGTCGATTACGACAAAATTGAGAATAAGACTAGACCAATTAGAAGATGAGAATTATACTATTATTAATCATTGGATTCACCTTTTCTTTGAATACAAAGGCTCAAATGAAAGAGCGTTATTGGCTTTCATTTAAAGATAAAAATGAACAGGAGGAATTATTAAAACGGCCTGTCACATTTCTTTCTTCAAAGTCTATCGAACGTAGAAGGCTTCAAGGAATTGAAGTCAATAACTCTGATCTACCCGTTTCAACTATTTACTTAAATCAAATTAAAAATCTTGGTATCGATATTATTTTTGCTTCAAGGTGGTTCAATATGGTTTCTGTAGATATCACAAAGGACCAAATTCGCGCTATATCAGGATTAAAGTTTATTCAAAAGGTGACTAGGCAAAAGGGATTCTATAAGGATGTTGGGGTGGATGAGTTAAACAACGAGGATGAAATTTACACTTCTCCATCTTTGGAAGATTATTATGGTTTAGCAAAAAACCAAATTGAAATGATCAATGGAATTGGTTTGCACGATCAAGGATATAAAGGACAAGGAATGCTTATTGGAGTATTGGATGCAGGTTTTTACCATGCTGATTCTCTACCTGTGTTTAGTACTGCCTGGAATGACAATAGAATTACTATAGGTCCTGATTTCGTAAGAGGAAATGATACTTTGGTGGATTTTTCACATAGTTCCCATGGAACCATGGTGTTAGGTTTTATGGCGAGTGAACTACCAGAGACTTATGTGGGTACTGCTCCAGAAGCTAGTTATATATTAATTCGTACAGAAAATGCAGTAAGTGAAGATATAGTAGAAGAGCATTATTGGCTTCAAGGTGCCGAATATGCCGATAGTTTGGGGGTAGATTTAATCAATTCTTCATTGGGATATACGACCTTTGATGATAGTTTACAAAATCACAGTTATGAGGATTTAGATGGAAATACCACCCTGATCACTAAGGCAGCAGATATGGCCGCTTCAAAAGGGATTTTAGTGGTGAGTAGTGCTGGAAACTCCGGTGCCCAATCCTGGCATTTTATTTCTGCGCCAGCAGATGCAGATAGCGTAATGACGGTAGGATCTGTAAATGAAATTGGAGACTCTTCTCCTTTTAGTTCTCATGGTCCTACATCAGATAACCGTGTAAAACCAAATATTGTAGGGCAAGGACAAGGTATATTTACAGTAAGTGTGGATAGTGCTTTTTACCCTAGCCAAGGGACCTCTTTTTCTGCTCCGGTATTGACTGGAATGGCAGCCTGTTTATGGCAGTACAAAAGAGCTATTGTTTCTGATTCGATTGATAATATGGAAATCATAACCTTGATTGAAAATTCTAGTACCTTATTTCCCTTTTCAAATGCAGATATGGGGTATGGAATTCCAAATTTTGGATTGGCAACGGCCCCTTTGTCTTTAGATGAATTGGAAGATGATGGCTTAGTAGTATTTCCTAATCCATTTGAAAATAGTATCATGATTGAATCAGCATATAGCCATCTTTTGGGCTACGAATTGATGGATATATATGGACGTATTGTAGTAAAAGGAAAATTGAATTCAGCAGTTGGTAAAATAGAAATTCAAGTGCCGTTTCAAATATCTCAAGGGAATTACATTTTAAGGTTAAAGACTGAAAATGGAGATCTCGTGAAAAAACTTATAAAATAGATGAATAATAGGATTACAAGTTTGTTTGATATTGAATACCCAATAATTCAGGCAGGAATGATTTGGTGTAGTGGTTGGGAATTAGCGGCTGCTGTAAGTAATGCTGGTGGGTTAGGAATAATTGGGGCAGGATCTATGTATCCGGAGGTCTTTAAAGAGCATGTTGCTAAATGTAAACAAGCTACCGATAAACCATTTGCTGTCAATTTGCCTTTATTGTATCCAGATATTGACCAGCACATCCAAACTATTTTGGATTATAAGGTGCCTATTGTTTTTACATCAGCAGGTTCTCCCAAAAAATGGACTCCTTTATTGAAGGAAAATGGAATAAAAGTAGTGCACGTGGTTTCCAATGTGAAGTTTGCGCTAAAATCTGAGGAGGCCGGAGTAGATGCAATTGTTGCCGAAGGATTTGAAGCTGGAGGTCATAATGGTCGCGAGGAAACAACTACGCTATGTCTAATACCAATGGTTTGTGAAGCTGTAGGTATTCCAGTTATTGCAGCTGGAGGTATAGCAACAGGAAAATCTATGGCTGCAGCAATGGTCTTAGGAGCTGAAGGAGTACAAGTAGGAAGTAGATTTGTGGCTTCTGAAGAGTCTTCTGCTCATGATAATTTCAAAAATGCCGTTGTGAATGCAAAGGATGGTGACACAGAATTAACGCTTAAGGAGCTTACACCTGTAAGGTTGCTTAAGAATACCTTTTATACGGAAGTGAAATCCGCCTATGATGCCAAAGCAAGCGTAGAGGATTTAAAGGTTCTTTTAGGTAAGGCTAGAGCGAAAAAAGGAATGTTTGAAGGGGATCTGGATGCCGGTGAATTGGAGATTGGTCAGATTTCAGGGCTCATTCACGATGTAAAACCAGCTGGAGACATCGTGAAGGAGATGATAGAAGAATTCAGATCTGTTCAACAGAAATTAAGCACAATTAGCCTTTAAGGAGTAGATATAGTATTCAAAAAAGGACTTATCTAGAAATAGATAAGTCCTTTTTTATTGTAGTGAAAATTGCATCCAATAAAAATTAATGCCACGCTGATTATATTAATAAACCAGTGCCTTTTAGCTCTACTATTGAGGTCCTTAAACTCTTTTTCCGGCATGCATTTTATGTATTATTAGATAACTAATACAAAATAATAGAGAAGCCATTATCAAATGAAGTGGTTGCGAAATTGCCGGATAATCCATGTATTTGAAACTTAAACCTATTAGGAATTCTAGACCAATGATCCCTAAAGTGTATTTAGCCAAGGTCAATCCTGAATTGTTCTTTTTGAGTAGGTAGAACAATCCAATTGCAAAAATCACTAATAACCAGGCAAAGGTTCCATGCATATTAAATATGTCTTCAATATTTGAAATCCATTTAGATCTTTCAAGATTTGGAAATGCTTCGATTAAATGATCTGTATCTTGCCTAACTTTTGTTCCCAAAACAACTTGAATAATGGACAATATAAATAATCCTACCGCGAGTGATTTTGTCTTGCCAGAGTAGGAAGATCGTTTTGGTTGATCAGTTGGTATTCTTTCATATAATAGAATGAAAAATATCAAAATGAGTAGAGCCATTAACATGTGGATGGTAATTTTTGCGGGAGCCAAAACCGAATATACAACCGTTGCGCCCAACCAAGCCTGAAATACCATTCCAAATACGATCAAGGCACTCAGTCCAATAAATTTTTTCTTCTCCTTTAGTTTGAAAGCGGAAATCAGAATTACAAGGCAAATAATACCGGATAATGCCCCAAATAATCTGTTGATATATTCTGTCCAGGTGTGATAGGGGTTGAATTCGGCGTAATCGTGCTTGGTGTATTTTTCCCAGTTAAAATCTTGGTAAAAACTTCCTGATTTAAAATCGGAATTTGCCATCCACAAAGATTCGTCAAAAATGATAATTTGTCCTTTATTATAAGTGTGGTCTTCTTTCCATTCTAATTGAGCAATATCGGTAGGGGGAATATAGTAACCAAAGCACTTGGGCCAATCCGGACAACCCATTCCTGAGCCTGTCATTCGGACAACAGATCCAGCAATTATGACAAAAAAGACACTGACAAATCCAACTATGATAAGTTTACGGAAGGCTGAGTAGGACATTTTTAAAATTTTGGTCAAAATTAACAATTATCCCATTTTCCCCTACTTCGTTTCCCAGAAAAAAATGAATTGGAGGAATAATTCTGGTAGGAAATAGGCAATTCTAACATATAGCTTAAATTATATTTATTTAGATGTCAATACTTGGATATCAAGGATTATTTTTCAATATTGCGAGTAACAAATATGAAACATATGTCATCTAAAATAAAATATGAGTTGGAGTTTCCTATCCGCTCGTCGGTAAAAGTTCTATATAACATTTTGAGTACTCCAAGCGGATTATCCGAATGGTTTGCAGATGATGTAAATATTAAGGGAGATTGTTTTATATTTATTTGGGATGGAGCAAAGCAGGTTGCAAAGGTTCTTTCTAAAAGAAATAATCAATCGATTAAATTTCACTGGGAGGAGGATGAAGAGGATACTTACTTTGAATTGAAGATTCAGATAGATGACATTACAAATGATGTTTCATTGATTGTTACAGATTTTGCAGAAGATGAAGATGATGTAGAAGATGCTAAATTGCTGTGGGCAAATCAGATAGATGGGTTAAGAGGCTGCATTGGATCTTAATTTATGCTTTCTTAGTAATAATATAAAGGCTGAATCATACGAATGGTTCAGCCTTTGCGTTTTTATTATATTGAACAGTTAACAAATATCAGAGCCTATAAAGGTTGGTGAGGACCCATTTTTATTTTGATTTAGTAATAAAATGTGGGTCTTGAGCACTATATTTGTACAAATTATTTTTGGTTGAAAACAGTAGATAAACTTATTCTTAAAGCCTATTTCGGGCCATTTTTAGCTACACTTTCTATTCTCCAATTTATATTTCTGATGCAGTTTTTATGGAAATATTTAGAGGATTTAGTAGGGAAGGGTTTGGATGCTTTTATTATTTTTAAACTACTTTTTTACACCCTATTTATTCTTATTCCATTGACTTTACCTTTGGCTGTACTACTTTCGGCTATCATGTCTTTGGGGAATTTATCTGAAAATTTAGAATTGACTGCCCTAAAAGCTTCAGGGATATCCTTTTTAAGAAGTTTACGACCATTGCTAATTGTTTCTGTATTGATGTCTGGAATGGCCTTTTTATTTTCAAATTACGCCATGCCTTGGGCGGCTTTGAAACAAAAATCACTATTGCGCGATATTTTAGATAAGAAGCTGGAAGTCAATATTCAAGAAGGGATATTTTTCACCGAGATAGACGGATTTAGTATTCGGGTAGGAAAAAAGGAAAAAGAAGGAAATAAGCTAAAAGACGTTTTAATCTACAAACAAAGTATAAAAGGTAACACCCATGTTATTAAAGCAAAGAAGGGGAAAATGTCTACCACCCCGAATAATCAATATTTACTGTTAGACCTGTACGATGGGAATAGTTATGAAGAAATCTTAAATAAAAATGCAAAGATTTCACGTGATAGCCATACAACAGAGGATATGCCTCACCAAAAGACCTATTTTAAACATCAAAGATTTAGGTTTAACCTGAGCTCTTTCCAGCTTCAATTAAACGATGAAGATCGTTATAAGAATAGAGCAGTGATGATGTCATTGGCACAACTTTCGGCTATTGAGGATAGTTTGGAACGGAGATATCTAAAGGCCTATGATGAGATTCCTACCCGATTAAAGTCTAATTTACGATTTGATCTTACTGATTCACTATCCAATGATTTGGATGATATACCCTTGGTGTTGACAAATTGGAAGGATGTTTTAGAAAAGAAGGATGAGCAACTTATTTTGGACATGGCATCCAATGAGATCAGCAATACGATGTCAAGACTTAGAACTAGTTATAGTAAGATAAAGGACAGAGAGAAAAAATTCAACCGAAATCAGATTGAATGGCATAAAAAGTTCACCTTGTCTTATGCTTGTTTAGTACTGTTCCTAGTTGGAGCACCCTTGGGTGCTATTATTAAAAAGGGAGGGGTAGGCCTACCTGTTGTAATTTCACTTATTTTCTTTATCATTTATTATATCTTGAGTATCTATGGCGAAAAGAGTGTCATTAAAAGTGAAATGAATTCCTTCCTAGGTCTCTGGTTGGCTAATATTTGTTTTACGCCATTTGGAATATTTTTCATGTATAATTCGGCAACGGATTCCTCCTTATTTGATAGGGATTCGTATAAAGTTTTGTTCAAAAGAATAAGGAATAAATATAAGCCGACCACCGAATGAGAATATTGATCCTAACACATAAACCTCCTTATACTTATATTGATGGAGGTGTTCTCGCCATTCGAAATTTGATTGAGGTTTTAGCTCAAATGAATTATGATGTGGATGTTATAAGTTTTGAAACGAAAAAGCATCCCTTTATTCCCCCGGAAGATCAACCTGAAAATGTTCAAATCTCAACAGTTTTTAAGGATACAGATATTCGAATTCAAGAAGCCTTTATTGGACTTTTTAGAAAGGGAAGTTACAATGTAGAACGTTTCCGATCGGAAGCCTTTGTTCAAAAAATCAAATCTTTAGTGTCCATGAATAACTATGATTTAGTTATTCTAGAAAGCTTATTTTCTTCCAGTTATCTTTCCCTAATGAGGAGTTTGGTAGACTGTCCAGTAATTATGCGTAGTCATAATGTAGAATTTAAGATTTGGCAACGATTAGCAGAGGAAGAGGTTTCATTTTTGAAAAAGAAGTATCTAAATCATCTTTGTAAGCGATTGAAAAGGTACGAAGAAGATACCATGATGAAATTGGATGGTGTAATGTATATTTCTGAGCTTGATCAAGCTTATTTTGATGACTTAAATATTCCTTCTACCGTTATACCTTTTGTAAGAGAAATAAATAATTCTAATCTAGAAATAAAGCCAAAAAGCTTTTTTCATTTGGGTTCAATGGATTGGAAGCCTAACAAGAATGGAATTCAATGGTTGATTGAACATGTTTGGCCTTTAGTACTAAAAGAAATTCCTGATGCTAGATTGAATTTAGCAGGGAAGGATATGCCCTTGGAATATTTTCAAATGGAAGATCGAGGTATTTATGTTGAAGATTATATAGCAAATGGTGATGAATACATGAGAAATAATGGGATAATGCTGGTTCCGTTGTTTTCTGGAGGAGGTATTCGAATCAAAATTATTGATGGTTTGTGTAATGGAATTCCTATTATAAGTACATCAATAGGGGTGGAAGGTATTCCTTGTAATCCCGATCAAGAAATTGCTATTGCGGATAGTTCAGAAGCCTTCGCTAAAAAGATGATTGGTTTATTGAGTAATCCATCTAGTTTAAGTGCCTTAAGAGAGGCTGGATTAATTCTTGCAGAAAATCATTTTTCAAAATCTTCAATTGTCCCAAAATTGGAATCATTTTTTGGTACAATTGTTCATAAAAAATAGGGTTGACTAAGATATATGATGGTTCAAGATAGCGATAGGTTGCTCATAGTATCCTCTAGATTTCCTTATCCGTTGGAGAAGGGGGATAAGCTGAGGTTGTATCACCAGATTGTTTCTCTTTCTGAAAGATTCGACCTATACTTATATGCCTTATCAGACGAGGAAGTTTCGGAAGATGACCTAAACCAATTAAAACCGTATTGTAAAGAGATCAAGGTAGAGAGGATAAGCAAATTTTTATGCTATTTCAATTTAATAATTGGCGCTCTTTTTAAAGGATTACCACTTCAGGTAAGTTATTTCTATTCACCTAAAGCAAAGAGATCCTTAAATAAATTCATTGGTGATTTCAATATTGAAAAGGTGTATTGTCAATTAATACGAATGACAGAATACGTTAAGGATGTGAAATTGGAAAAGCATTTGGATTATATGGATGCATTTTCAATGGGAGTGCGTAGGAGAAAGGAAAATGCCTTTTGGTTGAAGCCCATTTTGGCCCTTGAGTATTCCCGACTTAAGCAATATGAACGAAAAATATATCCTTATTTTAAGAGTCATAGTATAATTGCAGATGCGGACCGACAGTATATATTTGGCGCCAATGCGCATAAAGTAGATATTTTGGCGAATGGGGTTGAAACTGATTTTTTCAAATCAAATCTATTAATTCAACAGAAGTATGATGTTCTATTTGTAGGTAATATGAGTTATCCCCCAAATATAGCTGCTGCGATCTTCTTGATTGAAAAAGTAATGCCCAAGGTTTGGGAGAAGTTGCCTAACTGTAAGGTGTTAATAGCAGGTGCTACACCGGATAAAGCGGTTTTAAAGTTACAAGGAGATCAGGTGGAAGTAACAGGATGGCTAGATGATATTCGTATGGCCTATTGGGAAAGCAAAATATTTGTTGCTCCCATGTTTTTAGGCTCTGGACTACAGAATAAATTACTAGAAGCTATGGCTGTAGGTTTGCCTTGCATTACTACAGATATAGCAAACAAGTCTTTAAAAGCACCTGCAAATGTTGTTCGAATTGCTAATAATGCCACAGAATTTTCAACTGAAATAGTGGATATGTTAACCGGAGGAAAATCAGACATTATTGATGAGGTTGAGGCTGCCAAAACCTTCGTCAAGGTGAAGTATGGGTGGCGTGCACACAATCAACTTTTGATAAAATTCTTGTTAAATCTCCGTAAATAGTTGATTTTCAAAATTGTACTATTTATTACTTTCTTTATATTAAGTAAATATTTTTATTTATTTCGATGGGTTTTATCAAACTTATTATCGTATTTTTGCGGCTCATTTGACGAAATAAAAATATGGAAAATCCTTTTAAGGAATTGGGATTAGTAGACGAGCTTGTAAATGCTGTCACCGATCTTAATTATGAGAAACCTTCCGAA
>MAAC01010188.1_pt1 | contig 72888 bp, 63 predicted proteins | sample 1115981 | NCBI WGS metagenome assembly MAAC01 (sample SAMN04961126, study PRJNA320927) | seawater metagenome | isolation source: sample BD02T64 sea water enriched with oil for 64 days | place: USA:Gulf of Mexico | collected 2013-07-27
AAAATGTAAGTATGTCTGATACAGTTACTGGTAAAGTTAAATTTTTCAACGAAACTAAAGGTTTCGGTTTTATTGAGCAAGAAAATGGTCCTGACGTGTTTGTTCACTTCAGCGCTATCTCTGGAGACGGTTTCCGTACTCTAGCTGACGGTCAAGCAGTTACGTTCACTGTTAAACAAGGTCAAAAAGGCCCTGAAGCAGAAAACGTATTAGCTGTATAAGTTTTAACTTATACACTAAAAAAGCGAAGAATGAGTTAAACTCTTTCTTCGCTTTTTTGTTTCTGGGTCTTTCATTTACAGCGCTAACGCGTTTGCCATCATAGTTTCCTATCTGATTTTATAACGTCCATTTTTCAAAAGCTCCATCGTCCAAATAAAACCCGTCATGCTGAAAAGCAACGTTATTAAAGCAAAAAATATTGTTTGCCAATGATTGAATCCACCAAGCGAACCATAATCCATAAAGTGCAACATAAAGAAGAAGTCAACAAAACGTTTATCATCATTGCAATGTCCTATTAACCTTCCCGAACCAACATCGAAATAGACGCTAGTATTAAGTTCGTCAGCAAAGTTTACTTGCCAAAGTTGATTCTTCTCCTTTAAAAAATCAGCGATGGGCGGCATTAATTTTTCAACAGACTTTATCTCACCATTGCCACTATAAGTCGCTTTCGCCAGCGCTTGTACAAATACATTATCAATTATTTTTACTTCACCTGTAAAAGCATTAATTAAAGAATGTTGATTATAAAAATGTGGGTATAAACTTTCCTTATGATTAAGCAAGTAATAAGGCTGAGACAATAATGAAATAAGCTTTAATGAGTTAACTGGTTTATCTTGTTGCTGTAAAACAGTTTTTGGCGCCAATAAACTGGCTGGTAGTATAGCAATATTGTTATCTACTTGAGCTCTATAGGTATTGCCTCGCGCTTTATTGTGATCCATCAAATTAAAAAATAGACCACTACCAAGCCATATTAATACTTGCAGGGCTACCAATAATGACAGCCATTTATGCAAGAACTTAATTAATTTCATTTAACTTTCCTCACCTTTTGTTTGTGCTTATTCTTTCCAGTATTCCCTCTTTGATTAAAGAGTCGAAAATAAGTCAAAATAATACCAAAGATACTAGCGAGCAAAGACAAACAAGCGAACACTAATAGCAATTTATTGCTGGCATCCTCTTCAATAAAATCCATAACATGAAAACTAAACATCCAATCGAACAGACGCCAAAAACTATGGCGCTTTGTTACTAACTTTCCCGTTTGCACACTAATATAGAAACTTGGGCTGGCAAAATCATCAAAATCAATTCGCCATACAGGCAAATGTCTTGCACTTAATTCGAAAGGTGGGTTTTCAGTAATTAACCTTACCTGACGTATTGCTACGTGCGCGTTTTCATATTGGCTTTTCGCTATTTTCACCGCGTATGCTTCAGTGACGGGTGACAGCAACTCACCGTTATCTGCACTCAGCAGGTATTCCACTTTATCTGTGCCTGAATCAAGAATTTGGTTAGTACTAAAGCGGTAAACAATCTTACCCAACAAAGTGGTCAGTTCAATATTTTCAGCTTGAGGATAGTCAATATAGAGCTGCGTTAGAGCATAATTTATTGAGTCACTTTTTAACGACACAGGCTTTTTAACAACCAAACTGTCGCCATGAATATAGTCAATATCTAGTATCACCATATAAGCACCAGATATTGACCAAATGACGAATTGTACCCCCACAAAGAGCATTAACCATTTATGATATTTTCGACTAGTTCTATGCAACGACATTAATCTTTTATCTCCAACGAGGACTCTATGTGACTAGTACGCCACAAGTAATAAAGTGCCGGTAAAACGAGTAAAGTTAACACAACGGCACTCACCATGCCTCCGACCATAGGCGCTGCAATACGGCTCATCACTTCACTGCCTGTGCCTGTACCGTATAGAATTGGCAATAAGCCTGCCACAATAGCAGCTGCGGTCATCATAACTGGGCGAACGCGCTGGCCCGCACCCGTTTGAACCGCGGTAAAAACTGCAGCCTTTGTCACTGCTATACCGTTAGCCTGATGCTGTTCAAGCATAGCTTGATAGGCTTGGTTTAGGTACACCAGCATGATCACACCTATTTCGACCGCTACCCCCGCTAAAGCAATAAAGCCCACACCTACTGCCACCGAAAAGTTATAGCCTTCAAGAAACATAAGCCAAATACTACCCACCATAGCTAAAGGTAAAGTAAGCATGATCATGGCAACTTCAGCCATATTCCTAAAGTTTAAATACAACAAAACCAGGATGATGGCCAAGGTAAGTGGAACCACTAATGTTAGTTTCTCTTTAGCTCTTTGCATATATTCATACTGTCCAGCCCAAGTAATGGCATATCCTGCAGGCAAAGTTAATTGATTACGCAATATTTGCTGCGCATGCTCAACATAATTACCAATATCTATATCATTGTTAAGATCGATAAAAGACCAACCATTGAGGCGCGCATTTTCAGACTTAATGCCCGGAGGACCATCTTCAATAAATATTTCTGCAACATCGCCTAAAGAGATACGATGGCCATTTGCCGTCACTATAGGTAACAAAGAGAGTTGCTCTGGCGAGTTCCGATAATCTTGTGGATAGCGTAAATTTACCGGATAGCGCTCCAAACCTTCAACGGTTTGGGTGACATTCATGCCGCCAATGGCTGTAGCGACCACCTGTTGAATGTCAGCAATACTTAAGCCATAACGTGCGGCTTTGCTACGTTGAATATCAACTTTAATGTATCGGCCACCAGCAACTCGCTCAGAATACACCGAAGCGGTACCAGCAACATCGGCTAAAATAATCTCTATTTGCTGACCTATTTTTTGTATTTCACCTAAATCAGGACCTGATATTTTAATACCCACTGGCGTTTTAATGCCTGTAGCCAACATATCAATACGTGTTTTTATTGGCATAACCCACGCATTGGTTACCCCTGGTAATTTAACAAGTGCATCAAGCTCTTGTATTAAACTTGTTGTGGTTACTCCTTCACGCCATTGAGATTTTGGCTTTAATTGAATAAAGCTTTCTATCATAGTGAGTGGTGCTGAGTCGGTAGCCGTTTCAGCGCGCCCTACTTTACCTAATATTGATTGAACTTCTGGTACGGTATAAATTAACTTGTCAGTTTGTTGTAACAACTGCCTAGCTTGACCAATAGATATGCCCGGATAGGTAGTAGGCATATACATAAGATCTCCTTCATCAAGAGGTGGAATAAACTCACTACCAATTTTATCCAACGGATAAAAACCAACACCAATCATCAATAAAGCAGCCATTAAAGTGCTTTTCGGGTAAGTTAACACCATTTTCAGCACAGGTTGATATAAGTAACTTAACAAACGATTGACTGGGTTTTTATGCTCTGGCAAGACATTACCGCGGATAAAGTAGCCCATTAACACGGGCACTAGCGTAATAGCTAATGCAGCTGAAGCTGCCATAGCGTAAGTTTTGGTAAACGCGAGAGGAGAGAACATGCGCCCTTCTTGCGCTTCTAAGGTAAATACTGGTACAAAACTCACGGTAATTATCAGTAAACTGAAAAATAGTGCTGGCCCTACTTCTGTGGCTGAATCTATCACTATCTGCCAGCGATTTTCATGGTTAAGCTGCTCACCTTTTTCACTAAGCTTCTCCATATGCTTATGCATGTTTTCTATCATCACTATAGCGCCATCAATCATTGCCCCTATTGCAATGGCGATACCACCTAAAGACATAATATTGGCATTAAGTCCTTGTGCATGCATGATGATAAATGCAGTCAATATACCTACTGGTAAACTAATAATTGCCACTAAAGACGAGCGCACATGAAACAAAAACAATACGCAAACTAAGGCGACAACACCAAACTCCTCCAACAGTTTAAAGGCTAGGTTGTCTACTGCTCGTTCTATCAATGCTGACCTATCATAAACAGTAACAACCTCAACACCTGCAGGTAAGCCTTGTTTGAGCTGTTCTAATTTCTCTTTTACTTTAACAATTACTTGTTGAGCATTTTCGCCAAAACGCATCACGACTATGCCACCAACCGTTTCACCCATACCATTTAGCTCGGCAATGCCTCGACGCATTTGCGGCCCAATAACAATATCAGCCACATCCTTTAACAATAAAGGTGTGCCGTTTTTATTCACACCTAAGGGGATATCTTCCAAATCCTGCGCGCTTTTTATGTAACCTGTTGCCCGCACCATATACTCAGCTTCAGCCATTTCAACAACTGACGCACCTATCTCTTGATTTCCTTGCTTAATGGCTGTTTGAATTAACGATAATGGAATATCAAAAGCGCGCAGTTTGTCAGGGTTAACTTGCACTTGATATTGCTTAACCATCCCGCCTAGCGCACTTACTTCGGAAACGCCTGATACCGTTTGCAACTCAAATTTTAAAAACCAATCCTGAAGACTACGCAATTGGCTAATATCATGTTTACCCGTTCTATCAACCAAAGCATATAAATAAACCCAACCTACCCCTGTTGCATCTGGGCCTAGTTGCGGTTTTGCGCTATCAGGTAAATTTGGGGCAACCTGACTTAAGTATTCCAAAACCCGAGAACGAGCCCAATATAGGTCAGTATCCTCATCAAAAATGACATAAACGTAAGAGTCGCCAAAAAAGGAGAAACCACGAACTGTAGTCGCACCAGGAACAGATAACATGGCAGTTGTTAAAGGGTACGTAACTTGATCTTCTACGACTTGTGGTGCTTGCCCTGGGTAGCTAGTTTTGATAATAACTTGCACATCAGATAAATCAGGTAACGCATCAACCGGGGTATTTTTTACCGAATATAAGCCAACACCAACCAAAATTATTGTTGCCAACAGGACAAAAAATCGATTGTGTACAGACCAACGAATTGTTGCTGAAATCATATTAATGTCCCTCATGTAAGGAGCTTTGTGGCTCATCATTCGATAAGCTAGCCGACACCTGAGTGATCATGAAGACATCGTCACGAACTTCAAAGGTAAAGTCTATTTTCTCACCCGCATTAAAACTCCCCATTGACAGCGCGTCATCAACTGCAAATTCCATTGTTGCCGCTGGTCGTTGCCATTTTTCAATTGCAGCACGAGAGATATTAACCATTCGATGTTCAATCATGACAGCATTAACGGTACCCGTAGTACTTGCAGAGCTAACTTTAGTTAGCATTTGCATACCGGCCATTTCCATTTCCAAATTCAAGTCATCATGATTCATGCGCATAAAATCTGACGATTTACTCGACTCAGAATCCAATAAAAATTGAGCGGAACTAACGACTTCTTCTCCTTCAGATAAACCCGATAATATTTCAACTGACTGACTATCAAAACGGCCAACTGTAACAGCTATAGATTTAAAACTGCCTCCTCCTAAAGCAAGCACAACACGATCTTGATTACCTGTGCGTATTAAAGCTGTTTGTGGAATAATTAAGGCTTGAGTCGCATCGCTGGTATGAATGGCTACTTGCGCAAACATATTCGGCTTAAAATCACCGGCTAGATTGGCAAATCTCAAACGCACTTTCACGGTACGGGTTTTAGCATCTAATGTTGGATAAATGAAACCTACTTTGCCAGTAAACTCTTTACCCGGTAAATAATCCAAACGCATGGTAACCTGCGTGCCAATTTGTACCTGAGCGGCTTGACGTTCAAACACTTCTGCTTCTAGCCAAACTTGTGACAAGTCACCAATTGACATTAAAGTAGCGCCTGGCTGAACATAAAATCCTTCACGGATATTTAAGTTTTCAACAACACCATTTTGTGGTGCATAAAAAGTAATATTTTGTGCTACCTTCCCTGTTTTTTTTAGTTGGGCAATAGCTGTCAAAGGAAGCTGCAAGGCGATTAAGCGATTTTCGGCAGCAATGACCAAACGTTTATTTTTACGTGACAGTGCCAAAAGCAATTCTTCTTGCGCATTTACCAATTGCGGAGAATAAATATCATAAAGAGGCTGATTTTTTTTAACATGCGTACCAACGGTTTTAACGTATAGTTTTTCAATCCAGCCATCTACACGGGGATGAATGTGCACTAACTTATCTTGGTCGTAGGTGATAAAGCCTACCGTATCAATTTGATTATGCAGTTTTTTAAATTGTGCGCTAACGGTACGAACACCTAAATTATTAATTACATCAGGGGAAACACGAATTGTGCCTGCGCCCTCATCGACTCCTTCAGACAAGTTATCTTTGTAAACTGGCACCAAGTCCATACCCATGGGTGATTTCCCAGGCTTATCCCGCTTATAATTAGCATCCATTGGAGCAACCCAGTAAAGAGGCTCTTTTTCTACTGTCTCCTCAATACCAGCAACTGATGAGGTGTCTAACGGATTACTCTGCATAAGCAAAAAACTTGCAACAACACCAAGAATAACCCCAACACCTAAAGTAGAAATTGTTGTTTTATAATTAATACGCATAGTTATGCTCCTGCTGTTTGTTTATTGCTGAAACAGCAAAAAGGTAATTTATTTCTAAAATAACTTGCTGTTGTTTAACGTTAATATCTAAAAAATCAATCTGACTATTTAGTTGAGCAATTCTTGCACGAACCACTTCAGCAAAATCGCCATCATCGTTAGTGTAAGCAGTTAATGAGGCCTGAGCTTGGTCACTAATTTGCGGTAACAATCGTTCTTTATATAAGTTTTGACGCTCTTGCAAGCGAAGTAGCCGCCCTTTAGCACTAGTAAATGTAGAGATGAGTTGTTTAAGCAACAGTAATTTTTCTGTTTTAATTGCTTGGGTTTGTGAAACCGCCGCTTTCACCTCATGATCTTGCTTGTTTTCAGTAAATATTGGTAAATCAAGCACTAAACCTACCGAAAATAAGTCTGCACGGCTATTCCCCAAAAGATCGTCAGCTCGATAACCATAACTCGCATTAACTCCCCACTGAGGTTGATATTTTTGTTCCGCTAATTCAATACCCTTTCCTGAGGCAGCTATTTTTTTATCTAATGCCTTAACCGATGGATGCTGAGAAAAAAGCAGCGCGATTTTATCAAGTTCAGAGCTAGCTTGATAAACAAGCTTACTATTAACCAACTCAAGCTTTGGTAACTTATTATCAACCGTTAATATCGGCTTTATAAAAGATGCTTGGTCACTTTCCCTCAACGATAAATTGCTAAGCCAGCGTGTCAGCATGCCATGATAATGATCTTGCTCAAGTTCCAGCTGATTTAGTTTATCCTCTAATCGCGTTAATTCTAATTGTGCTCTGACAATATCTTGTTGTCGTGTCTTCCCTAAAGCACTGCTATAGCTTGCTTCTGCTACTTGGGCTAATTGCTCAAACAAGCCATAGTTTTCATTTATCAAAGCGATACTTTGCTGAACCCTATACAAATCCAACCATAAGGTTCCTACCGTCACAGCAAGTTGATTTTTTCTATCTTGACGCTGCAAAGGATACTGCTGAGATGCCAAAAGCAACTGTGAATGCTTAATAGTTAAGCTTTTACCACGAGCAAAAGTCTGAGAAAGACCGACTTTAAATTGAGTCATGCCTTCTTGGCTAAAATCAAAACCATTCGTAGGTAGATTAGCAAAAGCGATAGATAATTTAGGGTCTGGGTTCGTTTTAGCGGCAAGGCTTAACGACACAAGTGATTGTTGTTGATGTTGATTAGCTAACAGCCAGGGATCATTTTTTTGTGCTAGGTGAATGGCTTGATTAAAAGCCAGTGTTCGCTGACTTTCTTCTACCTGTGCTTGAGTAATATGAGTTGCGGTCGACAAAACGGCAACCATTATCAGGTTGTGTAATTTTTTCATACTTCTTTCTCTATTTTCGCGTGTTCAAATGTTCAAATGCGAAGAGTAATTTAGTTATAGTGCCTAACGCATAGGCAATACTATGTAGATAAATTTAGGCACACTGGTGCCAAGAAGTTACGAAATGGGGGGACGATACAGAGAAGCGTTTACTTGAGATTTATGCGCCTGAGAAAATTGTAGGATCTTCTGCTCAGCGCTAAATGCTGAGTTAAAAGTGTTATTCACTAACATTGAAAGACTAATACAGCCCGTCATCGGACATTGACATTGCTCTTGGCAGCACTCCATTTCATTGGTTTGCTCAGCACCTTGCCTAGCTTCTTGAGAGCTTTGCATATCAGTATGGTTCATCATAGCCATATCAGTACTCATAGATTCATGCACACAAGGCATAGCAGTGCTTGCCGTTGCTTGACCTATCAAGGCCACCAGCATCAGCAGAACAACGACTATTTTATTTTGTGTTAATTTCATGAAAACTATAATACCAAATTTACAACTATGTCGGCTTTAGCCATGTGTTTATTTAAAAACACAACAAAACAGACCCAACAGTAGCTTTTATTCTTTCATTAAAAAAGAAAAATATCAATTATTCTGCAATATACTCTACCACTTCTAAACCAAAGCCTGAAAGTGAATGGTATTTAGTTTGTGAACTTAACAAACGCATTTTACCAACACCTAGATTAGAGAGAATTTGTGAGCCAACACCTACGTTTCTCGAGCCAACATGACGGTTTACTTCTTTTACTGTTTCACCGGCGTCAATTTTAGCGTATTTTTCAACTAAATTGATTAGCTCCATGGGAGACTCATGCTTACCTAGTAACACTAACACACCACCTTCATGAGCAATTTTCTCTAAGGCATTTGCCATTGGCCATTTAGCAACGCTTTCACGTTGGCTAAACAATAGATCTCTAAAGGTATTTTCTAAATGAACCCTTACTAACGTAGGCTCTTCCGCATTAATTTCACCTTTAGTTAAAGCAAAGTGTGCTTGACCGTCGATGGTATCTTTAAATACCGTTAAATCAAAGTCACCAAAGGCTGTTGGCAATTTACACTGAGAAACACGCTCAATGGTAGTTTCAGTGGCGTTTCTAAATTCGATTAAGTCTGCAATAGTGCCCATTTTAATATCATGCTTTTGTGCAATAACTTCTAAATCAGCTCTACGGGCCATAGTGCCATCTTCATTCAAGATTTCAACAATGACAGCCGCTGGTTGACAGCCCGCCATGCGAGCTAAATCTACACCGGCCTCAGTATGCCCGGCACGATTTAAAACACCACCATCTTTGGCGATTAGCGGGAAAATATGTCCTGGCTGTACAATATCAAGGTGTGTAGCTTCTTTATTGGCCGCGGCAAGCACGGTAGTTGCTCTATCTGCAGCAGAAATACCCGTAGTGACACCGGTAGCCGCTTCAATAGACACGGTAAAGTTAGTGCTAAACTGCGCATCATTTTTATCAACCATTAAAGGAAGTTTTAATGTCTCACACTTCTCACGACTCATTGGCATACAAATAAGACCACGGCCATGTGTTGCCATAAAATTAATGGCTTCTGGCGTTACTAGCTCTGCAGCCATGATGAAGTCACCTTCATTCTCGCGGTCTTCATCATCCATTAAAATAACCATTTTACCTAAAGCAATATCGTCGATTATTTCTTGTGGGCTATTTAAATTCATTGGGTTCTCTTTAATTTTTGATAAACAAACGCAGATATATTTTTCTATATATTGCGCTCTTAATTATTTAATAAATCCTGCTTTTTGTAGCAAAGACTCTGTTACATTTGATTTAGGCGAAGTTGTCTCAGTGGCACTGCCTTTCGTTAATAACCTTTCTAAATAACGAGCAATTAAGTCAACCTCTAAATTTACTTTAGTACCCACTTGATAATGAGCAAATATTGTTTCTTTGACAGTGTGAGGTACTATAGTTAAACGAAACTTACCGTTATCAAGTGCATTAACAGTTAAACTAGTTCCGTCTACGGTGACAGAGCCTTTTTCAGCAATATAATGCGCTAAATCGTTCGGCATACTGAGCCAATATTCAATACTATTGCCATTATTAGTAATAGCTAACACTTCGCTAATGCCATCCACATGGCCAGAAACCATGTGACCACCAAAGCGAGTACTCGCCAACATGGCTTTTTCTAAATTAACTTGCATACCAACAGTATAATTTGCAAAGCCTGTGCGTTGTAGTGTCTCGTTTGAAACATCAGCACTGTAACTATGCTGCTCAAAATCAACAACCGTTAAACAGATACCATTAGTGGCAATTGAGTCACCTAATTTCACATCACTCATATCAAGTGAGTCGGTTGCGATCACTAACCTTGCGCCTTGAGCATTAATATTGATGGCTTTTATCGTACCAACGGCTTCAATAATTCCAGTAAACATAGTACTTCTCATATTAGTGTTTATTTAGGTTTTTCTTCAAATGTTCCGGTGATGCGAATATCGCTCCCCAGCATCCGAACATCGGTAATAACTAATGACTTTGCTTGAGCTAATTTAACAACACTTGGCATAGCCACTAGACTTTTTCCATCACCACCTATTAGTTTTGGTGCTTGAAATAGCATAAGTTCATCCACTAAATCTTGTTCGATAAAAGCACCTGCCAATGTTGCCCCTGACTCTACCAGAACATCATTCAATCCTCGTTGACCCAGTAAAGTTAGTAAAGCACTCAAATCTATTTTATCTTCACCTTGCGTATTATGAACACAAGGCAAGTATACTTGTTCAACGAAATGAGGCCATTGTGGTAAGTTTTCAAGGGCTGATTCAGTTAAATTGTCCTGAAGCGCTTTATTTCGGATTAATAAAATTTGACTCGGCTGTTCAAAAAAAGTTAAATCAGGGCTTAAACGATTTTGACTATCAATAACAACCCGAATAGGTTGGCGAATATTTTCCTCTGCATACCACTCTTTAAGAGCACCCAGTTCAGACCAACGCACCGTCATTTTTGCATCATCTATTAAAATAGAATCTGCACCGGCAATTACGGCACAACTTTGCGCACGCAATCGCTGCACATCTCTTCTTGCTGCACTTGAGGTTATCCATTTACTTTCGCCTGATTGCATCGCTGTTTTGCCATCAAGGCTTGCCGCTAACTTAACTCGTACAAAAGGTAACGAGCTCGTCATCAATTTATTAAAACCGACATTTAACGATATCGCTTCATTGGTTAATAGGCCCTGTTCGGTTTTAATGCCGGCTTGTTCAAGCATTGCTAAACCACGACCTGAAACAGCTGGATTGGGATCAACCATAGCTGAAACAACTCGCTTTATGCCGACTTCAATTAATGCTTGCGCACACGGCGGTGTACGACCAAAATGACTACAAGGCTCTAAGGTAACATAAGCAGTAGCCCCGTTAATAAGCTCAGGATACTGCTGTTTTGCGTCGGCAATAGCGTTCACTTCAGCATGCCCTAGCCCCGCTTTTTGATGAAAACCTTGACCTATTATTAGTTTTTCATTACCAACATCACTAACAAGCACGCAACCTACCCTTGGGTTCGGTGATGTGGTGTAATGACCTTGTTTGGCAAGTTTTATCGCCAATGCCATATAGAGATGATCTTGAGTACCAAACACTTATCAATCCTAGGTTATGTTTTAACAGACGCCTTTTTACCGACTTTCCCTTTGTTTAGGCTTTCTTTTCCTAACAGGGCAATTTCATCCGCAAATTCGCTGATGTCTTCAAACGATAAGTATACAGAAGCAAAACGTAAATAAGCGACTTTGTCTAACTCTTTTAACTGAGTCATCAATAGATTCCCAAGCATTTCGCTAGTTATTTCACGTTCACCAGTAGCACGCATTTGCGATTTAAGTTTATTAACTGAGAGTTCAACCTGTTCAGTATCAACAGGACGTTTCTCTAGTGCACGCGTTAAGCCAGAACGCATTTTATCTTCATTAAAAGGCTCTCTGCTGCCATCTCGCTTGATAATACGAGGCATGACTAACTCGGCTGATTCAAAAGTTGTATAACGCTCATGGCAAGCCAGACATTCTCGGCGACGTCTCACTTGATGACCATCGGATACGAGGCGGGAATCAATAACTTTGGTGTCTAAAGCACGACAAAATGGACAATACATGGTTTACCTGCGGTAAATAATCGACTGATTTAGCTATGCGGTAGTTTTAAATGCCAGGATCAAAAATGGCCGCTAATTGCGACCATTTTAATATAAATTCACTAACATTAGTAAATTAGTTTTTCGTATTCAGTTAATTAGCAAGTAATTATTGGTACACAGGGAAACGCGAACATAACTCTTTAACTTGACCTTGCACATGAGTAATAACATCTTCGTTGTTAATATCATCTAAAATGTCACAAATCCAACCTGTTAATGCATTTGTCTCTTCAACACCAAAGCCACGACGTGTAATTGCTGGTGTACCAAGACGTAAGCCTGAAGTAACAAAAGGTGAGCGAGGATCATTGGGCACTGAGTTTTTGTTTACTGTAATGTGTGCTTTACCTAAAGCAGCATCAGCATCTTTACCTGTGATATTTTTATCAATCAAGTCAAGAAGTAACAAGTGGTTTTCTGTACCATTTGATACCACTTTATAGCCACGTTCTTGTAAAACAGCAACCATAGCTTTGGCATTATCAAGTACGCCTTGCTGGTATACTTTAAATTCTGGTGCTAAAGCTTCTTTAAATGCTACCGCTTTTGCAGCGATAATATGCATTAATGGTCCACCTTGGCCACCTGGGAAAACAGCACTATTTAGCTTTTTGTAAACAGCTTCGTCATCACAAGCTGAAACAATTAAACCGCCACGTGGGCCTGCTAGTGTTTTATGCGTTGTTGTCGTTACAACATGCGCATGAGGAACAGGATTTGGATAAAGTCCTGCCGCAATTAAACCTGCAACGTGAGCCATGTCAACGAAGAAGTAAGCACCCACACTGTCAGCAATTTTACGCATACGCGCCCAATCAACAATGCCAGAGAAAGCAGAGAAGCCGCCAATGATCATTTCTGGTTTGTGCTCATTTGCTAAACGTTCAACTTCATCATAATCAATATCGCCCGTTTCAGGATGAAGACCATATTGAAATGCTTCGTATGATTTACCTGAAAAGTTAACATGAGAGCCATGAGTTAAATGACCACCATGGGCTAAACTCATCCCTAGCACTTTTCCACCTGGAGTAACCAATGCTTGGAAAACCGCTGCATTTGCTTGAGAACCAGCATGTGGCTGCACGTTGGCATAAGTTGCACCAAATAATTCTTTAGCACGATCAATCGCTAATTGCTCAGCAACATCAACATATTCACAACCACCGTAATAACGCTTACCAGGATACCCTTCAGCATATTTGTTAGTTAACTGTGAACCCTGTGCTTCAAGTACGCGTGGGCTACAGTAGTTTTCAGAAGCAATTAGTTCAATATGCTCTTCTTGACGCACAACTTCTTTGCTCATTGCTTGATAAAGTTCGTCATCAAAATCTGCGATATTCATATCACGTGTAAACATGTTTTATTCCTCAATTGGTCTGCCATTGGCTAGAACGGTTAAGCGTTTATCCTAAAAATTAATGCGGCGTATTTTGCCTGAAACCAGCCATTTTGTACATGATAAATGCACTAATGTTTAGCTCTTTTCGCAATGGGTTATGCCACAAGTCATGGTGAAAAATTCGAACAAAGCAGTTTAACACCAGATCAAATTTCACTTTTCACAAATATACCGAAGAAAAGACTGAAGAGCAACACATATAAAACAATAAAACATCATTTTTACAGAACAATATTCGAATTAGACGAGAAAAACCATTACTTATTCAGGAAGATTAGATAAAAGCTGCTGATATTGTTTTTTACGCTTTCTATGTAAATAATCCACCAATAAATACATCAATAACAATACACCATTAGCCAAGAAGAAGGCTAAAAGTACATCTTTTTGCTCTGTTTGACCGACTACATAAACAAACCAATTCATTAACAACAAAAAAGGCAAAAATGAAATTTTGGTCATTTGCATATATTTAATCGAAGACTGGCAGGCAACAATGGCATTTTCAATGGCTTTTTCTGGGCTATCGCACAATTGACGCCAGGTAACTAAACGTATTTTAATTTCAACATAGGTAAAAATTGCCGAGAGAAATGCGCCAACGCCAAAGTAAGTATTAACAGGTTGACCTAGTTGGCCGTCATAAAGACCATATATAAAAGCGATAAACAGCCCTACTGTTACCATTACATTCAAAGCAAAACATAATTTTGCGGCGTAGGTGCGTCGGCGTGTTTGCCTAACAAGTGCGTTAATATCGGTTTTATGTACAGACTGTGTTTGCCAATCCTGGCTCAACTCTGCCCATGTATCGTCGTTCGAGAAAAGCTCATCAATAGCTTGCTCAGGACGAACCTCATTATTGTTTGTTTTTTTGTCACTATTCATGAGACCTCCAACAATTGCATTAAGGCAGCTTTAGCACGCTGTAGCCGAACGCCAACTAAATTAGTAGTAATATCCAGTACGTCAGCAATTTCTTGATAGCTCATGCCTTCAAGCGCCAATGTGATCACTTGTTGTTGATCAAGCTTTAGCTGCCTAATTCCCCCAGCTAGCCTTTGCTGCCTCTGTTGTTGATCTAATCTTTGGTACGGGGTGGCCTGAACATGCTCAACTTCATGACAAAGTTCCGATAAATCATCTGCAATTTTTACCGACTTAACCGCTTTAGCCACATGCGTTGCCAAAACGTTATACGCAATTCTAGCAACAAATGTTTTTACGCTTGCATCTTCACGAAACTTAGGCACAGCCCGCCAGATGTTCAATGCTATCTCTTGAAATAGCTCATCCTGAATGGCCGGTTTTGCTTCAAAGCCAGTAATGATATGACGAAGTAACTTTTCATACTCTGTCATCCATTGGGTGAATATCAGTTGATAATTCAAACCATGACCCTTATTCACAGCTTTGCTTGTAGCATATGTTTTACTACAAGCAGCTGAAATGTTTATTTGCAGTGGGTTTATCATATTAACGGCTCTGGATCTTTCCTGTTTAATATTTACCGCGTATTAGCTTAGCGCCATAACCACTTTTTCTGATTTTAATTTTTTTGCTATCGCTAATACAAGAGCCACAGTAACAGCGATGGTAACGCCGCTGGTTGCCAGCATTGCTAACCAATTAATCTCGACTCCTTTAAAAACATCTTCGATGATCAATGTTTGGCCCGCAATTGGGGCCCAATCTAGCCATTGAGGCCGATCATCCATCATCATTAAGGCAAACGGCACAAAAGCAGGTATAGCAATGATCATATTGACAGTAGACTGTGCTTCTTTAAAACTCTTCGTTTGAAAGGCGAGGAATAACTGACAGGCCGAAGCAAAGAAACATATAGGCAACAGCAGTAATAATAAGGTCATCGCTTTTGAAAAGTCCAAGCTAAATGTTGCACCTATTTTAGTTAAATCAACAAACCCGACAGAAATGGTTGTTAATACCAATACCATCAATACACCAATTACTGAGATAGTGGATGCGCTGAAAAGTTTTGCTAATACTATTTTCAGAGTGCTTACTGGTTGGCAAAGTAGCATTTCTAAAACATTGCGTTCACGCTCTCCTGCACTTGAATCGATTGCTACCGACAGGCCAGACATAAAAGCTGCCATCATCATGTATATTCCCATCATCATAGAAATCAAAATAAACGTAGCATCAGGCTTAGCGGTATCTTGCTCAACAAGCTTGACGGGATTTAACAAACGTATATCAACACCACGAAGCAGTAAGCGCTTATACCCTATCGATAAAGAAAAGCTGCGCACTGCGTTATTAATTCTGCGTACAGGTGGTCCAACAGCTTTGTCATTAAAATCGGCTTGTAAATGTACTTTTATCGACTTGCCATCAGCCATCTTTTGGGCATAATCATCTGGAATTTTAATTACTATGCTGCGCTCGTCCCATATAGCTTGCTCATCTGTAGGTACATTAGCAAAGTCGAGCAAGTTCTCTTTTTCAAAATGCGCCATTAATTTTGGTGCGTATTCTGCCCCGGTAAATTTTATATAAACAGCTGGCTCGTCCACCGCTTTTTCAATAATGATTTTTGACATAACGACAATCATAATAGGTGCCATGAAAGCCATCATTAAGGCAACCATTAACGCTCGTTTATCACGAAAAGCTTCTCTATATTCTTTTAGCAGTAGTGCTTTAAACTGAATCATGCTGCGACTCCTTCATCTGAGCCTATCAATTTTACAAATGCTTCTTCCAAATGCGTTTCCCCTGCCATGTCACATAACTCTTGTGGCGTACCCTGAGCGGCCAGTTTGCCATTTGCTACAATGATCACTCTATCGCAAAGAGCCGCAACTTCTTGCATGACATGAGAAGAAAATAATATGCAGTGGCCTTTCGCCTTAAACTTAGCTAAATGGTTTCGTAAAATTCGCGTACTCATAACATCGAGACCCCGAGTTGGCTCATCAAGCACAAAGTTTTGAGGTTGATGCACCATTGACTGAGCCAAGGTTACCTTCATTCGTTGGCCTTGTGAAAAGCCTACGGTTCTTCGATGAGCTAAATCACCTAGCTCTAAATCGTTAATGACTTGTTCAATAGCGTTTTTTTTATTCGTTCCAGACATACCATGAATACTGGCGAAATAATCTATTTGTTCAAAAGCAGTCAAGCGCTCATACAAGCCAAATTTATCCGGAAAAATGCCCAAATTTGCACGAGCTGCAATAGGATTTTCGGTTACTTTAATACCGTCAATAGTGGCGTATCCTTCATCTGCTGACAGTAAGCCATAAAGCGTACGCAAACAGGTAGTTTTTCCAGCTCCATTAGGTCCTAGAATACCGGTAATTTCTCCATCTTTTGCGGTAAACGAAAGACCATCAAGTGCTTTAACCGTATTTTTTTTATCGATAAAACTTTTATGTAAGTTGTTTACTTCAATCATTATTATTTCCTTATTAAGTTTTACTGAATACCGTTAACACTGGTCATGAATGTTTCTTGAGGAATATCTTCGAGGCATGATTCATCGAGCGCTTCGGGATCTTTTTTAGTTAGAAATTCATTAATAATGTCTTTAGCACATGTACTAATTGCGACAGTATGAGAGGCATTTTCAACAATAATATGATGGCTATTGGGTAGGGTTTTATCAGAAAAGTCGCCATTACTTGGTGGAGTCACAGGGTCTAGGTTCCCAGATAATATTAATGTGGGGATATCGGCGGTTACTTGCTGATAAAAATCAGCGCTAGGACGGTATTGTGGAAAATAGGGGCAAATCATATCCCAAGCTAGATGAGTACCTGCGCCATCAAAGTTATTATTGGCATCCGCTAATTTCAAGGCACTAGACACTTGAGGTACATCTTCATTACAAACAATATTAAATAACAGTCCTACATACACTAACTGCTCGCCTTCATTTCGTGCAATCAAGCCAATTAATGGCTGATAGTTGCCTAAGTAAGCTTGATGTATAACTAATGGCACCATAGAGCGCCCTTCCATACTATAAAGTTGAAAGCGTAAGTTACCGGTAAATTTAGCGCTATCTAAGACAAATTCAGTTGGCGTACCCAATCTAGGATGTTGAATAGCGATTGACACAGGCTCTTTAGCTAAACGATTTTTAACTGCTTGGAATTCACTTTCTACGTTTGGAAAAGCTTTATTACAGCTCTCATTGCTTTTACAGTTTTTAACAAGTAAATCAAATGAGCGTGCTCCACTTTGACCGAACAAACCAATTGGCACTTCAATAGGACCTACGCTATCAAGAACAACACTTTCAAGTGATTCGGGAAACATCCGCATGTAGGCCAAGCCCGCACGAGTTCCATAGGAGCCACCATAAATATTTATTTTTTCGTGTCCTAATATTGAACGAATAACATCAAAATCTCTAATGGCATTTTCAGTATTAAATTGTGTAACATCACCCTTAAATTGCCCAACACAATCCTTTACTTCTTGTATGTCCATTTGATCTGGTAATACGCGATAGACATCGTCTTCATCTAAAAATTCACAGGTTAAAGCGCTACTTTTTCCCGTGCCACGTTGATCGACTAGTATGATATCGCGAGTTTTTCTTACTTCACGAAATACCTGATTCAACATAGTGGCCAGTTCTACCGCTGCCTGACCAGGACCTCCAGCAAGAAACATTAAAGGGGCTTTATATTCACTATTATCTATAGCGGGTAATACAGCAAAATTAATATTAATAGTAGCGCCTGCCGGCTTGTTATAGTTTTCAGGTACTTGCAGTTTGCCACATTGTACTTGTGAACGGATTTCACCCAAATGACAATTTTCCAGTACTAATTTATCTTCAACGGCCCAAGCAGTACTTATTGATGATAACAAGCCGATTATAAAGATTTTTTTCCAAATTGATTTCATGCAATCTTTCCTTAATAAAGAATCCAACTATTAGTCTTAATGAATTTGGTTTTATTACAGAATATTCTAATTTATTTTAACATTCATGTTAATACACTGATTAATATATAAATATAAGAAAAAGTCATCATAATATATTAAAAAATACAACAACTTGCTCTTTCGATTGAACAAAATTAGTTCAATGAATGATTCTAAGCGAAGATGCAATACAGTATACCGATCATTACTTACGGTGAGTAAAAACAATTTTTTTCATATTTGCCATTCCAAATTGACTCAATAAAAGATAAAGTTTAGTTATTGATTTTCCCGTAAATACCTAAGGAGCGCCCTCATGGAATTAAATCAGTGGGTTGATGAGTTATTTGAAGTGTTTGATGAAGATAAAGATGGCGTTATTAGCCGAACTGAATTCGTTGAACTTATAGATGTATTGCTACAAGACAAAGGTATTCGTATGTGTGAGTCTATTTTCAACCGTTTTGATACTAACCATAGTAATTCTATCTCAAAAGATGAACTCAAGGTCATGGTTGTAGAATTAGCCTTATAGATACAAATTGCTGATTTCTCTTCACTTAGCTCTCATTTAGAGGGCTAAGATCTTAATTTACTCTACTCTTTTCTAAAAATACTAATCAAAACCGTCTGGTCTGATCACTTCACTTTTTCACTTCGCTCTGTTATTGTGTGCAAAACAGCTTACACATGTACACTGAAACTGATATGTCCTATAGTAGAAAAGAAGAATTTGCTAACACTCTCAGCCATGGCTTGGGTGCTGTACTCAGTGTTGTCGCATTAATATTACTACTATGTAACTCAGCCACTAACTCAGCAATAAACAGCTCAATTAATGACGAAGTAATGCGGATTATTGCTTTTTGTGTTTATGGCGGCAGTTTAGTTACACTTTTCCTAGCATCGACCTTTTATCATGGTGTAGTAAATGAAAAGGCGAAAGAAATATTTAAGCTGCTTGACCATTGTGCTATTTATTTATTGATAGCAGGGACTTACACCCCGTTATTACTATTAAGCATGCAAGGAATATTGGGCTATAGTTTAATGGCTGTCATATGGGCAATCGCCATTGGGGGTATTTTTTTCAAAATAAAGCTCGGTCACAAGTATAAGAAAATATCTTTAGCCACCTATCTAGGTATGGGCTTCATCTCATTTACCATATTAGGTGAGCTATACAAGGTTTTACCAAATAATGCTGTCACATTATTAGCCTTTGGCGGCTTAGTCTATGTACTAGGCGTGTTTTTTTATGTCAAGAAAGCAATCCCCTATAATCATGCGATATGGCACTTATTTGTCTTAGGTGGCGCTGCTTGTCATTTTTTTATGATTTATTTGTATGTTTAGAAATAAAAAAGCCTAACTTAAAAGTTAGGCTTTTTCGTAAAATAGTACTAAATATGGTGCCCCGACCCGGAATTGAACCAGGGACACGAGGATTTTCAATCCTCTGCTCTACCAACTGAGCTATCGGGGCATTTGAATCATACTTGCTGCGTAATGAGATGCTTCAAGCAGCGCGTATAATAGCTAGAATTCCTTTGGCTCGCAACCGTTTTTTGATACTTTTCAATAAGCCACTTAAAAGTAAGATTACAACTCAAAATCGCCAAAATCTAAATCAGACTCATTTGATAGTTTAGGTTTGGGCGGCGGGTCTAGTAACGATGGCTGTTCTGTTTGATGAAGTGTTTCTTTCTGTATTATCTCTGTTGTCTTGTTTTGCGCCTTACTTTTCTGGCGTTTTTTCCTTTGAATACACCGTTTGATTACTTTTTGTTTATTATCATTATCTAGGCTGATCCAGTCTTGCCTTTCATCACGTGTACGCATACAGCCAAGGCAATAGCCTTTTTCATCAGACTGACATACGCCTACACAAGGGCTTGGAACATCAAAGAATTCTAACTGCATTAACTATATGACCTTAAACTTAAACGCAAAAAATGCGCTGTAGCTAGAGTATAACTTACAGCGCACCTTTTTAAAAATTGAGAGAATTACCTTAGCTTAAGCCAGTTTATCGGTAGCAATATGGTAATCAGGGTCTTCTATTACGTTAAGTTCAACTAATTTATCTGCTTTATGAAGTAACTGCTTACATTCTTGATTCAGGTGCTTTAAATGCATTGTTTTATTTCGGGAGAGGTAACGTTCAGCTAAAGTATCAATCGCTTCAATAGCAGAATGGTCGGCAACACGGGCATTTTTAAACTCAACAATAACATCATCAGCATCTTTCTCAGGACTAAACTGCTCTAAGAAGTTAGCAATAGAGCCAAAGAATATTGGTCCATTCACTTCATAAACTGTCGAGCCATTTTCATTTGTACTACGAACGACATTAATATGTTTTGCATGTTCCCAGGCAAATATCAACGCTGACACAATAACACCAACGATCACTGCTACAGCCAAGTCAGAGTATACTGTAACACCGGAAACAAGAATGATAACGAAAGCATCGCCTTTAGGTACCTTATTTAAAATACGAAAGCTTGACCACTCAAACGTACCAATAACCACAATAAACATAACGCCAACAAGTGCAGCTAAAGGTATTTGCTCAATCAAACTTGATGCGAATAAAATAAAGCCAAGTAAAGCTAGCGCGGCTGTTATGCCAGAAGCTCGGCCACGACCACCAGAGTTAACATTGATCATTGATTGTCCTATCATTGCACAACCACCCATAGCACCAAAAAACCCATTGGCAGTGTTAGCTGCTCCTTGTGCTATACATTCTTTATTACTACGACCACGTGTACCGGTTAACTCATCGATTAAGGTCAGCGTTAATAAAGACTCAATCAAACCTATCGCAGCAAGCACTAAGGCAAAAGGCAAAATTATTTTAAAGGTTTCGAAACTGAAGGGCACATCAGGGATTGAAAATGTTGGCAAACCACCAGCAATAGAAGCAACATCTCCTACTAATTTGGTATCTAGATTAACCGCAAAAACAAGTACAGAAACACCTACTATCGCTATCAAAGTAGATGGAACCGCTGTGGTTAACTTAGGGAGAAAATGGATAATAGCCATGGTTAATAGAATCAAACCAGCCATAGAAAATAAAGCGGCATTTTCCATCCATACTAGCTCACCGGCGCTATTAGTGACTTTAAACTGACCTAGTTGCGCTAAAAAGATAACAATCGCTAAGCCATTAACAAAGCCAAGCATTACCGGATGTGGCACTAATCGGATAAATTTACCTAATTTAAAGAGACCCGCCAATATTTGTAGCACCCCAGTAAGTACCACAGTGGCAAAGAGGTATTCAACACCATGCAGAGCAACTAAACTAACCATCACTACAGCCATGGCGCCTGTGGCCCCAGATATCATGCCAGGACGGCCGCCGAATACAGCGGTAATCAATCCAACCATAAAGGCAGCGTATAATCCAACTAACGGCTCAACACCAGCAACAAATGCAAATGCGACAGCTTCAGGTACTAAAGCCAAAGCAACAGTTAAGCCCGACAACACATCATTTTTCAAGTTCGACACAGAATTTGCGTGTAATTCAAACATTTTTATCTCGTTGGTTGATAGCGATATACCCTTGCCTTGTATATACGCGAATTAAAGAGTTAACAGCCAACCAAGTATAGGTGACTATTCAAGAATTCATGGGATTTTAAGGGCGGGAATACTATAGATTTATGCTGCAATAGTCAATAATTGCCTGCTTTGACAATACCTGCAAAGCAAGAAATATATAGGGTAATGTTACTGATTATTAGCCATTAGCCATTAGCCATTAATATTTTTGCTTTTGCTTTTGCTTGGGCAATAGGTACTTTCACTTTGAAACAAACCCCTTGCTCTGTCTCTACTGATTTAATCGTACCGCCTAATTTTGCATTAACTAAATTAAAGACAATATTCAAACCTAGACCTGAGCCACCTTGACCACGTTTAGTGGTGACAAAGGGGTCGAAAATACGTTTTTGAAAACCTTCAGCTATGCCTTTGCCATTATCACGATAAAGTAATGTTAAATATCCATTACTTTGAGAGAACACGATAGACATTTCTCCGTCTCGGCGATCTTCAAAGCCATGTACATGTGAATTCATCAAGAAATTCGTTAATATTTGGTTCCAAGCGCTCGGGTAAGTCATCAAAGTAAACGCTTCATCTACCTCAATTTTTATATGATATTGTTTATGTTTAAACAAGGTTTTAACGGTATTAACTACATCATAAACATGCTGATGCAGGTTAATATTCATTTCGGGATCGGTATGTTGTTCCACCGCAACAGATTTAAAGCTACGAATTAGTTCGACAGACTTATTCAAGCTGCGTTCGATTATTTGTTCGTATTCAACTAATAGACTTAACGTGTCATTAAGATATGATTTAGTTAACTCTTGTGAATCTACAGCTTTTTGTAAATCATCAACGCGCTCTTTTAATGCGGTAATTGAGGTCACACAAATGCCAAGTGGTGTATTAACTTCATGAGCTACACCCGCGACTAATTGACCAAGTGAGGCCATTTTTTCAGATTGTACTAGCTGATCTTGCGCTAACGTTAAGTTATCAAGAGAGCTTTGCAATTGCAGATTACTTTCTTCCAATTTCGCCGTTCTGTCATGAACTTTAACTTCTAACTCACCATTTAGTGCAAGTAATGCATTCTCAGCATCTTCTAATTTGATGATTTCGTCTTGAAGTTTAACTCGCATACTATTGATAGCATTTACCAAATAGTCCAGTTCGTCTTTGGTGTCTGGCCGGTTTGACAAGGTTAGCTCATCATCTAAATTGTGACTCGCTAACTGTTGTGCATAACGGGTTATTTGAAATAAATGCCGCGTAATTAATTTATCAACAATTATGATAATGAAAAAGGCAATGATAAAAATTTTGATGAATTCACTTGTTAAAATAAAACCGGCTTGTTGCCATAACCTTTGATATATATCTTGATAGTCAGCATATACTTGTAATTTACCAACACTCTTTCCATCAAAATCTATAGGGAATTCAACAAATTTCTCAGCATCAATATCTGCATTGCCAAATTGCTCTTGATAATCGAAGTCATTTTCAACTCGTACGAAACCTATATCAGGTAAATCAACAATACCTTGAATTTGCTGTGCAACAAGCGGTTTATTAAAATCCCATAAGCTGCTTGCAATAGAAGGGATATAGCTTTTTTCAATATTTTCAAAACGCTGCTCTAGCAATGTTATGTCATCTTGAAAAAAGGAATATAATTGCACTAACGTTGAGCACACTGAGACAAACGCGCTACATAAGAGAATATAGAGCAACAATCGCTTGGTCAGTTTATCTTTGATTTCAACTGCTTTATTCATTAATGCTACTCATTGAAATGATTAATTCTTATCCTTGAACTTCCATTTAAGGCGCGTTAAAGGAAAAAGTCAACTCTAACCGCTATAATTAACAGCATGTTAACAAAAGGAAAAAACAATTTAACAATGTTATATTTCTGGAAAAAGAGGCTGAACAACTATCAAACAAACCTATTGTACGATTATTGCTACATTTATTTGACTAGTTATTTTGTATATTGTCTATCAAAATAAATACCATGATAAAATTAATATATTTCAATGCCAAAAATGTTAATGATAAAACGACAAGTGAGCATTACTTGTCGTTTATAGTGCTATTTAATAAAATCATCTGATGAACATTAGTTTTTTCTACTCAACATGTATTTAGCGGCAGCTAAGCGAGTTTCGGCATCTAAATAATTTTGCGGAGGCATCTCAGGATAATCATCACGCTTTTTAGTTGGCTTAGCAATAAAATCTGCGATGCCTTGTGGATTATCCATATACAGCGCTTGAATAATCTGAACAGGAGGTCCAATCATGCGCCCCGTATAGGTATGGCAGCCAGCACAAATGCCCATATATACGACTTTTCCACGCTCTGATGGATCGATTTCCCGTGGCGCTACCGGCTCATCTAAAATATAACTATCTATGGCATGGGTATTGGTAAAGTTGCACTCCGCCCAATCATTGATACCAACAGTCACATAACGATGACGATTGATAACACAACTATCTCTCGAAACCCCTACACGTAAAATATCAGGATGTCCTTGCTTTAACTCTGTCAGCATAAGTGCTTTAGCTTCATCAATAGTGTCATAACCATTATTAAGCATGATGTTATTTAACAGCATTACTTTGTCTGGTGCAGGATCAGATTCAGGGTCAATGGTGGTGTTGGGCGCATTATTATGATCAGTGATTAAAATACCTGCCGTTTTATTATTAGAGATAATATTATTTTCAACGATAACTTCGTCAGCAGCCATAATTAAAATTCCAGTACCTGCTGGTATGCCTGCCACTGTTGAACCCGGTGCGGCAAAATTCTTATGGTTATTATTATCAATGAAATTATTACGAATGATGACATCAAAGGTGGTTTTAATCGGTAAACCTGGCGTGATAAAAGCTAAAATTCCTCCGGTATTATTGTGCACATAGTTATTCTCCACAATGGCATGGCGCGAATTTTCAATTTCAATACCTGCAACACTGTCAAATACATCATTGTGGGCAACATGAATATTATCACTCATACCTACATAAATAGCGGCATCTTCAATACCAGAGATAACGTTATACTCAACAATGCCATTTTGGCCAAGTTGAGGAAAGATGCCATATACGCCTGTATCAACAATGATATTATTTCTAATTTCAAAGTTATTGCCAGCTTGCCCCATTATGCCATTACCCTTGTATTTGGTAATACGCATATTCTCAATGACAATATTGTTTCCCGAATATAAGATGGCATCATTTAGCGTTCCCTGCCCGTCTAACGTGGCATAGTTTCCTTCATTAATAACACCGACAATACGAATGTCGTCTTTATCAATATAAACGGTTTCATGATAACTGCCTGGCATTACCTGAATGGTGTCACCCGAATTTGCGACTTGAACCGCCGCCATTATAGAATCGCCATCATTAACTACATGGGTTTTACCGGCTTTAATACGCTGAGCTACAGCTGATTTTTTAACGGACACCGATTTACTGGCTTTATCAAAGCCACCACTGTAACTAGCGCCACTATCAGCATTGGTAATCACCGGCGCATTCGTTTGACTAGTGCCAAAATATAGCCCCGCGGCAAATGCGCCGATTACGACAATTGCTGTTATTATTTTATTCATCCTCTACCCCATTTTGCTCGTTGTTATGTGTATACGTTTTAGTTCATTGCGACAATTACCGAGGTAAACCTCGGGTAACATTTTGATATTTTTCATCAATAACCGGTAAACCTGATGGTACTTCTGCAGGTATCTTTGGCGTCAGACTTTCATCCGATAAAGCGCCGAGAAAATCGACTACGTGCTGCATTTCTTCATTGGTTAAATCTGGCTCCCAAATGTGCCAATGCAGTTGCAATTGTTCACTTTTAGGCACCGCATGACCTCGTCCCTTTGAATAAAACTCTACCGCGTCAAAGAGCTTTTCAAATTTACCTGAGTGCATATAAGGGGCTGTTTTAGTGATGTTTCTCAAGGTAGGTACTTTAAAACCACCTCTTAATTTCTGTGAATTATTAACATGAGCAAACGTTTTTTCTGCGCCAATATCAAATTCCCGCCCCTGTGGCTCAGGCGTGCCAATAACAGCAACTTGGTTATTGGTAAAAAGTGGTGGTTGATGACACTCAGCACAGCGAGCAACAAAAGAGCGAAAAATGTTTAAGCCTTTAACTTCATTTTCAGTTAATGCTTGATGATGGCCGTGAGCATAGCGATCATAACGACTGTTTAATGAAATTAGACTCGTTTGAAATGCGGCAAGCGCGCTATAAACCTGTTCAAGATCCAATGCTTTCTTATTTGGAAAAGCTTGAGCGAACATATTCACGTAACTCACGTTTTGTTTAAGGCTTGTTAATAACTTTGCTGGGCTGTTGCCCATTTCAAGAGGATCAAATAAAGGGCCTTGCGCCTGCTCTTCTAGGCTACTGGCTCTTACATCCCAAAAAAACTTATCAATAAAGGCAACGTTCCATAGGCTCGGTGCACTACGTCCACCTTTCGCCCCGGTAATCCCTATACTCCGGTCAAGATCATCACTAAATCCCTTATCAGGTTGGTGGCAACTTGCACAAGATATTGAACCATCTTTCGACAACAAGGGGTCAAAAAATAAGAAACGGCCTAAATCAATTTGCGCAGGGGTAAAACCATCTCTATGAGCCGGTAAAGAAGTTTGCGTGCCACCTACGCCTCGATTTTGTACTGAATCATAGAACTGATATAAATTAACTAAACGACATACTGGCTCTTGACCTTGAATTGCCACTAATTCAAAACTTGGTGGGCAGTTATTAGCTAAAGTAAAGTCTTGTGCTTGTACAAGCAAACTATTAGCGGTTAATAAGGCCCATACTATAGCTAGCTTTATTGGCCACACTTTCTTGAAAAGAGCCATTACTTAACTTTGTGTTCGGAAGACTGTTTAGCAATATAAAAAAGAATATCAGTTAACTCTTGTCCTTTAGTGGTGTTAGCCATCATAGCCATTTGTCGGCCGTACTTGTCACCTTGTGCATAACCACGGTCACCAACAACAAAGTCACGCATTTGCTGTAACAAATACTGACTGTTTTGATTAGCTAATCTCGGAGCATTAAAGACTGCGTTTCCTTGCGCTTGTCCACCATGACAAGCACCACATTTTGCTTGATAATACCGGGCGCCATTTTTTAAGCTACCAGTAATTGAGTTGCTACTATCGATTTGAGTTACTGCCATTGCTTGAAGATAACGAGCAAGTTCATCAACCTCAGCTTTTGTTAACGCTTTCGCTATTAAAGCCATTGATTTAGCTTGTTCGGATTTATCCCTAATTCCGGAGCTGAAGTTAAGTAGCTGCCTAGACAGATAAGCAGTGTCCTGCCCTGCAATAGCAGGAGCATTTAATGCCGGCAGCCCTTCCCCTTTTACACCATGGCATGCTACGCATTGTTGGTATAAAGCCTCGCCCGTTGGTTTGGCATAACTAAAGAAACTCACAGTTAAACTAATTAATATAATTACTGGCAGTAGTAATTTAATTCGCACAGAAATAGGAAACATACAAACCGACTCAATTAATACCAAAACAGGCACTAACTATAAAAAGAGGGTAATTAAAATGCTTACGAATAATAAAAAAAAGCTGACGAATTATTAAATAAGTCAGCTTTTTTAAATATTAATGCTGTGATAATGGCGCTGTTGAGCGTTTTTACTGAAATCAAAAACTACTACTGGTACTTTTTTCTGTATTGAGTTGGTGTTATTGCGTGAGTTTCTTTAAACACCTTATTAAAAGAGCTCAAACTACGAAAACCGCTTTCGAGAGCTAAGGTTAAAACAGGTGTTTGTATAAAGTCAGCTTGGGTTAACTTTTCACTCACTTCTTTTATGCGATAAAAATTTAGAAAGTCATTAAAATTTCTATAGTTCATTTCGCCGTTAATTAGCTGTCTTAATTTATATTCATGGATAGAAAGGTATTTAGCAAAGCTTGATATAGTAATGCCGTCTTGCTGGTAGAGCTTTTCTTCAACCATTGCCTTAATAATACGAGATAGCTCTTTTGATGGCTGTCTTTTCATGGTCGCACTAGCATCATTTTTAACTGACACGGTTTCAAATAAACTAGATTCACGTAAACGAAATAAGAAGAAATTAATGGAAAAGATTAGAATGGCTAACAATGCCGCTTTAACTAAATCAAAGCCATGCCATTGTATATCCAGTAGCTGATCGATAAAAATCACTAAAAATATGTACAAACCAGAAACACAAATAACACCGCCACGAATATAACGACGCTCTTGTACCAAATCATTGCGCCATTGTTGTCCGGCAATTAGCAGCGCATGACTAATGAGTAGCAACTCTAACAACATGGCACCATACTTCACCATGGCTTGAGCATAAACAAACTGATGTAACTGAAGGCCAAAGATTATCTGCAGTAATGCAGCACTGAGTGGAATAACTAAGGTCATTGATGCAAGTATATATTGCCAACGCTTTAATACCACGTGGTCACCAAAAACACTGATTCCTACTAGCCAAAATATCCCCGGTAAAGCATTACCCCCGATAAGCTCTGCCCACCACATAAAGCTATAAGCTATTATTGGTGCAAAGATATCCCCTAATAAATATCCACAGCCTGACAACATCAATAATAAATACAAACGAATTGATTGATTTTGCCGCCATAAAGGTAACAAAATCAAAAAGCACATTATCATTTGTGCAAAGGAAAAATAGAAAAAGAATAAAGTCATGTAGAATTCAAACTGTTGTTTTAATACTTAACAGTCTATACACAAGCTTAAAAAAATGAAATAACTTTTACTCTTTCTCCTTCATAGTAGAATGGATCAAAAAAGCCTCGAAAATCGAGGCTTTTTATTAAATAATATACAGGTAAATATTAGAACGAATATTTAAAATCAACCCCTGCTTCTAAACCACGATTTATACTACCTTTTGGTGTACCAAGTACATCTGCAGTTAAACCGCCGATACTGAGTACGTGTCGTTGATCCATTAGGTTTCGTCCCCATAAACCTATTTCAATAGAGTCATCATCAGTACTCCAAGACAAGCGCGCATTTAAGTTCTTCAGATCCCTAAAATAAGCACTTACCGATTTTTTATAGTCTTCCAAACCAGCTTGCTCCGCATTAGTATTTTCAACAAAGACATAATCTAAATGAAAATTGGTAGTACCTACGCTAAAATCAGGCATCCAGTCAAAAGTAATGGTGTAATTTACCGCTGCATCAGCAGACGTTTTTTGAGCAGAAATCAACTGCCCTTCACCATTATAAAAATCTGGTGAGAAAGTATCTGTAGAACGAATCTCACTTACCAAACCTAGGGTCACGCTGTCATTTACTAACCAACGTACATCTAGTTCGATCCCCATTAGCTCTTTATCGCTATTAATTATAGTGGGCACGGCTTGTGATTGCCCAGGCGGTTTTGAGTCAATAGACGTTTGTAAGTTGTCTAATTCAAGATAATAAGTACTGATATTGGCGATGACTTGATTCCAAATAATACCTTTATAACCAAATTCATAATTGAGAGTTTCTTCTGGTGCAAATGATTCTGTACTCGGTGTTAAAGAATCAAATCCGCCAGATTTATAGCCTGTTGAATATGACGCGAAAACCATATGGTCATCAGATAATTGATAGCTAGTAACTAACCGACCGGTAACTTGGTCCCAAGAATCTGAAGCAGCACTATCGTTAGGTTGAAAAAGCAAGTTACTGACACCCGGGCGAACCGCTGAGAAAGTGGTTGGTGGTATATACCAAGTAAAATCTTTTTTATCTTTTGAGTAACGTAAACCGCCAATAACATTCCATTTATCGGTTACTGCATAATCAACATCACCGTAGATACCCCAGTTGGTAAAGTCACCGGTATTATTAACACTTTCTTGCCACCATTGACCAGATGAGCTCGGGCCGAAAATTTCAGGAAAACCCATTTGTGCAGCAACAATATCATAAGTAGCATCACCCGTTAGCGAAACAATATCGCCAGTTAACGGCTGACCCGGCATGCCTATAGCCCCCATAATAGGGTCGGCAAACCCAAGCACATTAAGCGCGTTTGCCCATTCATTTGGATTCCAAGTATGCTCCATAGGAAAACCAAAAGAGGCATAAAAAGCCTCTACTGCGCCTTCAAAAGTAACGCCAGATCCAAATGCCGCTTGCGCATGAGCATCGCTAGTCCCCCCAATCATAGCCGAAACTTGCTCAGCTACACCGCCATGAATCACGCCATTTAGCTCAGAAGTGATCAATGTAGTAGCGGTATCAGCGGTAAGATTTAACTCAGTGGTCTGCTTCACCGTTTCTTTTGAATAGGAAAAGCCTGCTACTGCATTGACTTTTTCACTAACATAATTGAATTGCAACTCGGTATAGAGAATGTCTGAGTCCTCATTATTTGAAGTATCAAAATAACGTCGCTCATCAGCAGTTCCGTCTTCATCCTGACGGTTCACCGTTTCCCAATCTCTATAGCTTAGTACATACTTCATCGACCATTCATCACTGAACTCATGATTCAATTTAGCAGTTATGCCGTACATGTCTCTCGCTTCAACACCTTCACGTACATCATTTTCAGCTTGACTTGCAAAAGGGTTTTGTCCTTCATCACGTGCATATTGACTAAAGCCAATTGCCATTGGAGGCCCTTGCTCTAAGTCATCCATATCGTAAGATATTTGAAAATCGGTGCTCTCTGAGATATCCCATAAGAAAGAAATTCTTGCTGCATTATGAGCACGCTCACCTAGGTCCCAAACTTTATTATTTTGATTCCAACTTGCCGTCGAAATATTTTTAACAATACCATCTTGTGCATTAGTCAACACATTAGCACGCATGTAAAAGCTGTCAGTAATGGGAACATTAATCATGCCCTCATAACGCTGTAAATTATCAGTACCGGAAGTAGCTTTCACAAACCCTTCAAAGTCTGCAAATGGCGATTTAGGTACCATATTAACCACGCCCATTGCCGCATTTCGACCGAACAATGTACCTTGAGGACCCTTTAATACTTCAATTCTAGCCATATCAGAAAAAATAACATTTTGTGCTGCACGTGGCATGTAAATGTCATCATAGAAAGTGGCTGAAGAGGGATCGCCACCAACACTTATATTTGGACTAGAAATACCACGCATAGTGACACCCGCTTGCGTCATACTACTATCACTGAAATCAAAGCCAGGAATAAACTTGTCGATATCACTTAATAAAATAGAACCACTTTCTTCGATGGTATCTTCTGTTACTGTACCTACGGTAACAGGCACTTTCAAAATATTTTGTACTCGCTTTTGAGCGGTAACTGTTAGCACTTCTATGTCGCTTTCATTGTTCTTTTCATCAACATCTAACTCAGCAGCATTTAACCATAAAGGTGTCAAAACCAATGCTGAAATTACTGCCTGTGCAACAAGGCTTATTGGTTTGATAACTTGCTTTGAACATGTATTTAATTTCATAACTTCCCCATGCGGCTCTATGTAGTTTTTGTTTTGTTATAGTTTTTATTATTTTCAACATTAACTATATGTCAGTGGTTGACGCCATTGCTTACGTATTGTTAAAAAACCCTGACGGATTGTTAAAATAGCTTGCTGATTATTAAAATATTTCGAAAGCGCTAAAGAAAAAGTTTATTTTTAGGAAGAAATATGAATATTAATGGCACATTTACTTGGTGAAGCTTTAATGGCATAACGTTGAAATTTGTTATTAAACAATGGCAGTTTAATTCACTATTAATTGCTGCTTTTAAATTGCCTTTTTTTTGTAACCTCTGATTTTGCTAGGCTTTTAAATAATCCGATATTTTATTATTAAAAGTTGTTATCATTTGGGCAGAATTATTATCAGAGAATATAAATGCAATTTATTGCTGTACTTGCACTCGCATCATTAGCATGGCTGATTTGGCAGCTTATTAAAGCTAAACGTTTCACTCAGTTTAAGGATAAAATTGACGCTGAACTGAAAGGCCAAGTGATTGATAATATTATTGAAGAGTTAGAGCAAAACCGAAGTGAAATTTTTCCTAATAATGACTGTCATAAACAAGCGACTATTTTTTATTGGACCCAATATAAAAGCCGCATATTACAAGCGGCTTTACGAAGAGAAATAATTTCGGAGCAGTGGTTGAAAGATTCTGGAAACTTACGTAATGCTCAGCATTTATTTTATGTTGAAAAAAACTTTAGACACTAAGTTTTAGTGGAAATCACACTTTTTCAAATTGTAAATCCCAAACACCATGCCCTAAACGCTGGCCTCGGTTTTCAAACTTAGTTAACGGACGAGAATCTGGGCGCGGAACATAATCGTTGGTTGCTGAGACATTATTGTAGCCCTTCGCGCTCTGCATATCTTCTAGCATACATTCAGCGTAGTTTTCCCAATCTGTCGCCATATGAAATACTCCACCAACCTTTAATTTTTGACGAATAGTTTCGACAAATTCAGCTGAAACAATGCGACGTTTATGATGTTTCTTTTTATGCCAAGGATCTGGAAAGAAAAGCTGTACTGTATTTAGGCTGTTATTAGCAAGACAGTCCGCCAAAATTTCAATGGCATCATGTTCATATACCTTTAGATTACTAACACCTTCTTCTACCGCTAAAGCAATACATGCTCCTACACCGGGCTTGTGTACTTCAATACCAATGAAGTTTCTTAGTGGCGCTGCTTTGGCCATTTCAACCAAAGATTTCCCCATACCAAAGCCAATCTCTAAGGTAATAGGGTTATTATTAGCAAAAAGGTTTTCAATGTCGATTAAACCATCACTATGATTTAAGCCCATTGTTGACCAATGATCATTCAACGCGCGCTCTTGCCCTTTTGTTAACCGCCCTTCACGCTTTACAAAACTACGTACTTTGCGAATATATTTACCTTCTTGCTCGGCTTGTTCAATGGTTTTATGAACGCGGTTTTCATTTTCTTTTTCAGTCATTTTTCTATCTTTCTAAATTGCTAATAAACTATTACGTTGAATCGATGGGTGCTAAACTACGACCTTCAAAAATTTAATATCTCAGGGAAGTTACTCTGCCCACCAGACATCATACAACTCACTCACGGCAACTTGGTTAGCTCCGTTTTCATTTAACCATTTTTCCACAGCACTTCTATGCTCATCTGTACACGAGCCTAAATGTTGCGTACAAATTAAACCATGCCACAAGGCGTCGCCTTCCCCACCAAAACCTAAACCGTTTGGCTGAATAATATCACTAAAAAACTTGTCAATAAAAGCATCAAGTTCATCACTGGTAATATCTTCATTCAATTGCCAAGCAACATCAAAACCTAGTTCTTGAAATTCATCTACTCTTAATTTTTTACGTAGTCGTTGACTGCGATTTTTTGCATCAGCTTTCATAGTCTAGCCTTAAAATAATAGTTACTAACAATAATTGCGCGCTATTATATACGAAAGCTGCCTCAAGATGCGAATTTCAGCATACTTGCATCACTAACCTAGAGATAAAATCATTTTTGAGTCACTGATTAGAATTAGTTACACTGCAGCACCAATAGATAAAATAAAGCTAACCATCATCAATACTACAGCTAAGGCTGACGCTTCAGGTAAAGTAGAAATATCATCGGCATCAGCAAAAACATTTTCAAGTCAAGTTATAACCTGGTATCACCAACAAGGTAGAAAACATTTGCCTTGGCAGCAAAATAAAACACCTTATAGCGTGTGGATTTCTGAAATAATGCTACAACAAACCCAAGTAGCAACCGTTATTCCATATTACCAACGTTTTATGGCCAGCTTTCCTGCCATTAGTGATTTAGCTAACGCTGATGAAGATACGGTATTACATCACTGGACTGGCTTAGGCTATTACGCTAGAGCACGTAATTTGCATAAAGCTGCCAAGTTAATCGTTAGCGAGCATAATGGCATATTTCCAGCAGAAATAGAGCAAGTGATAGCCTTACCTGGCATAGGCCGTTCTACTGCTGGAGCAATATTATCTTTAGCATTGAATCAACATCACCCAATTTTAGACGGCAATGTAAAGCGAGTTTTAGCAAGAAGCTACTTAATTGAGGGCTATAATGGCTTAGCTAAGTTCGACAAAGCACTGTGGCATTTAAGTGAAAGGTTAACGCCGGCAAAAGATACCGGCTTTTATACCCAAGCTATGATGGACTTAGGCGCGACTCTTTGTACTCGTGCAAAGCCTAAATGTGAGTTATGCCCGGTTCAAACAAGTTGTTTAGCGTTAGCCAGTAATCAACAAGTCGCTTTTCCTCAGAAAAAGCCAAAGAAGCAGATCCCTGAAAAAAGCACCATCATGGTTATTCCTAAAATAACCACGCCAACGCGTAATGATGTACTAATGGAGAAACGTCCTCCTGTGGGCATCTGGGGCGGATTATGGTGTTTTCATGAAGTAAATAGCAAAGATGAGATTACTCACTTGTTAGAAAAATTAGGACTAAAGGCAATAGACTCGCATAGCGCTATGCAGGAGTTAACAAGCTTTAGACATACCTTTAGTCACTTCCACCTTGATATTTCACCAATAGTTATTGACTGTAAGGTAATAAAGTCAGATAAATTAGCCGAGGTAAACTTACAAGAAATTAGCGAACCAACAAAACAAAAATGGTATGATTTACACACGAATGCCAACGTAGGCTTAGCAGCATCAACTAAAAAGTTGCTGGATTTATTACAAGCCAATTTATAGCTGCATCCTATAACAGTAAATACTAATTAATTTAATAAGAGAAAACTATGAGCCGTACCGTATATTGTCAAAACCTAAAAAAAGAGGGAGAAGCGTTAGCTTTTCAATTATACCCAGGTGAAGTTGGCAAACGTATTTTCGATAATATTTGTAAAGAAGCTTGGGGCCAGTGGCAAAAAAAACAAACCATGTTAATTAATGAAAAGAAAATGAACATGATGAATGTTGACGACCGAGCCTTTTTAGAAAAAGCGATGGTTGAATATTTGTTCGATGGCATTGAGCCAGACATTGAAGGTTATGTGCCGCCAAGTAAGTAACTTTTAATGAATATATTCCTTACTACTGGCGCTGTATTAAGTGCTATTGCCGCTATGCTACATGTTGGCTGTATTTATTTTGGCGCTCCCTGGTATCGCTTGTTCGGTGCAGGTGAAGGCATGGCAACACTCGCTGAGCAAGGTAGTATTCAACCTACGCTTATTACCACCGCTATAGTAGTCGTTTTATCCACTTGGTCTTTATATGCTTTTTCAGGTGCGGGGATTATCTTTAAATTACCTTTCACCAAATGGGTATTAGCTATTATCACACTTATCTATCTATTTAGGGGTATTGCTGGCTTTTTTCTTATTGGTAACCCTTTAGGCCGCAACCCTGAATTTTGGTTGTGGAGTTCTCTTATTTGTCTTTGTTTAGGTATTATCCATTTACTCGGTTTAAAGCAAATTTGGTAAAACCGTTGAGAAGTGCACTAAATTTTCACTCAAATGCGCTTTAAAGCAACAAAGCGCAGAAAAAAACGCCAAACAGAAATTTATTTAAAAAAAAGTGTTGACTGAAATACAGAAAAACAGTTTAATACGCCCCGTCTTAACGAGGCAGCGAAAACGCTTCGAAAAGTAACGCCCCGATAGCTCAGTTGGTAGAGCAGAGGATTGAAAATCCTCGTGTCCCTGGTTCAATTCCGGGTCGGGGCACCATTTACAGAAATGGTGCTCATAGCATTATTTCGGTGCCAAAGTATATTGGTTATTAATTGATATACTGCACACAACTTTGTGTGCCGACTTAGCTCAGTTGGTAGAGCAACTGACTTGTAATCAGTAGGTCGCCAGTTCGACTCCGGCAGTCGGCACCATTCATTCAAGCCCTAACTTCGGTTAGGGCTTTTTTGTATCTATTGATTGGTCGAATTCTAAAGTATATTTCATTAGCACCAATAAACTCCCTTACCCCGCATATTCTGCACGCTATACGTGATTCAATCCTGTCATACCAATATGTTAATAGGTACGGAAACCACACCTTTTTGAATTACCCTGACTAGGGCACTAATTTGAACTAGGGTAAGCATGCTTGGTTTGATTGATTTACCTATTGATATAACGTTTATTTGGTGATTTTTGCGAGTAAAAAAGGATTTAATCCGTTGCTTAGGGTATTGGGGTAACTGTATAGCCCACTATAACTGCGGGTGAATTTTATTAGGGTAAATAGTTGATGGTGTAAATATCCGAACTGGGTATTAGCACCAGTGATAGCCGTTGGTTTGTATAGGTAAAGTATTAATAATCAGATTTATATTTAACACAAATCAATTGATATCATTTCAACCTTATTTCCATAATGATTTCATAAACAAATCTAGATCCAGTTGCTATTTCTATTGATAACCAGCCTCTCAAAGAAATTTTTTTATTCAACAACATATACCTAAACACTATATTTACAGATTTATTTTTAAAGCTCAGGTTTTTCGGTTGAATAGATTGTTCTATTAAAGTTAGCTTTACTAATTGTTGTGCCTTTAAAGGCTGCATTTTTCAAGTTTGATCCTTCAAAATTCGCACCATCAAAATCTGAGAGAGTTAAATTCGTTGATTGAAGGTTAGCTCTTTCAAAATCAGCTTTATAAGCTTTAACGTTCATTAAATTCGCATTTTCCAAATTAGCTTTTCTTAAATCAGCCATTTCCAAATCACAATTATAAAGATCAACACCAATTAACTGGGCATTAACTAAGTTAGCGCCATACATAATGGCACCATTAAGGTTAGTATAAGATAAGTTTAACCTACGTGGATTATGGTTACTCTTGGGGAGACAGCGCCCTATCACAGTAATTGCGGTTTGGATGTCTTCGCTGATCTTTACCCTGTTTTCATTATTAACAGGAGAGTTAAGCCTAATATAGGAACATAAAATTTCCATTACTTGAGGATAGTAATCTGCATTATTGTTCGCTGTTTTTTCTAGTACAAAAATGGCTCCTATTCTCCTTTCAAGACTTGGAATACCTGAGTTATTTGCCCCTAATTGCTCAATACTTTTGTTGAACATCTCAGAAATATGGTTTGCTTGTCCAGTTTTTGCTGTAGCAGAAGCTATAATTGTTCGCCAAATAAGAAACGGAAAGCCTATGGATGCGATTGAAACCAATCCCAGATTCCGAATAAGCTCATGGTGCTCAATTAAAAGTTTAAATACTTCCTCCCAAGAATTTATCGCCATATAATATATAAATTTCCAGTTTTCATAGGAATATAAATAACACTTTAGAGTTACAACATGTCGTACGGTAGAATACAAATACGATTTACTACAATGAATTTACCTGAATATACTTTAATAACAAGTTTAAAAGGTATTATTAACATTGACAAAGATTTATAGTATCTATTAGGTTAACGTTTGTCATTCTTAAACTGGAAATCAAAACTTTGAAAACAAATACTAATCAATGAATACTTTTTTTATAATTATTTCGACGTTAATATCGTCATTCTTTTTTATTAAATTCTTTTTTCCTATTTCTATTAATATAGGGTTAACAGATAGACCTACTACTCGGAAAACTCACTCTGGTCAGATTCCATTAATTGGCGGGATAGTAGTTTTTTTGACCTCAGCAATAAATTCAATTTTATTCCTCCCTATAACTCAACAACTAAACTTATTTTTCATAGCCTCAGCTATGGCAGTGTTTTTCGGTGCTTTGGATGACAAATATGACGTTACTATACGCATAAAAGCCATCACTATATTTATAATTTCTAGCATTATGATTTACGGTTCGAATATTTACATTTCAAATTTTGGAAATTTACTAAGTTTCGGAGAAATTAGAATTGGCTTTTTTGGTGTTTTCGCTACTTTTTTAATTTTTTCATTCGTTATTCATTCATATACTTCAATAGATGGAATCGATGGACAATTAGCATCGTTAAGTATTGTTTCTCATTTTTCACTTGCAGTTTTATTCCAACTATATGGAAATGAAGGTTATCATATTTATTTGTATGTAATTGTATCAGCGTTAATTCCGCCTTTATATTTTAACATTACAAATCTTACTAAAGCTCAGAATAAAATTTTTATGGGCGAAGCTGGTGGGTGGTTTTTAGGGCTATCATTTGTGTTTTTTGCAACATTAGGAAGTCAAGGAGAGTCCGCAATATTTAAACCTATTACCGCTATCTGGCTAACAATAGTCCCTATTATGGATAATATTTACATTATATTCCGTAGAATATCTAAAGGTCAAAGTCCATTTAAGCCAGGAAGAGATCATATACACCATACCCTACAGAGATATGGTTTCTCGTCCACTCAAGTGTTATTAATAGTGTCTGTTCTATCAATTTTTTCTTGTTTAATAGGTATATTAGGAGAAATTCTAGCTATCCCTGAGTATTTAATGTTTTCATTCCTAATTGCCTATTTCATTTTGTATTTTACGATTCAGAATTATTTTATAAACAGTAATCAATCAATTAATTAATTCACTGAATTTTTAACTATTTCTAAATTGAAAATAAATATTAATCATTAAACCTATCAATCACTGCTTTCATTTTCTCAGCCACCTGATTCTTCTCTAAATGAGCATAACGCATGGTAGTTGCAATATTTGAATGCCCTAGAATATGTGCAGTTTCTTGAACTGTCATACCATTTTGCACAAGTCTTGAAGCACACGTATGACGAAAATCATGAACACGAAAATCTTCTATACCAGCATTTTGAATTGCTCGACGAATAGCGATAGTAGAATGTTTACGTGGGTTATTACCGCTTTTATCCGTGAAAATCCATTTGTGATGTACCTTCTTATCATTTCTAGATTTCAACACCTGATACACGCGATTTGACATGTACAACACCGCTTCATTATTTGTCTTAGAACGTTTCAATAAAATAGTTTTTCCTTTTAAATCAACTTGCTGCCATGTTAATTCTGCAATTTCACTATATCTAGCGCCTATATCTAATAATAAAATGACTAAATCCCAGTTATCTTGACGTTGTTTCATCAATTCGGGTTTGTCGGTGAATGGTGTTAGCTTCTTATAATACTTGGTGTTATCTGGAACTAACTCCGCTAATAAACGGATTTCTTCATCACGACTTAATGAACGTATACGCTGGTTCTGTACCTTAATTTTCGGAAACTTAATTATTGGTACTTGGTAATCCAATCGATTCATATACTCAACACAACCACGTAATTGAATAATGCCATGCTCAATTGTTTGTGCTGCTCTACCTTCTTGTTTACGTGTTAATACGTAATGTTCAAGATCAGCTGTAGTTAACTCATTTACTGGTTTGTCATCAAAATACAGCTTTACACCACGTACTTTATTAGCAATATCATCATAACTTTTTAGGTCTATTTTCGATGTTAAGAACAAATCTAACGCGTCATACAGGTTAATTGAATCCTTAACGCCTAATAGTTTTTTATCTAGTATTTCTTGGCGATATTGGCGCTCTATTTGTAGAGCTTTTGATTTATTTTTAGATTGTGAAGATTTCTGAAACGTTTTACCGTCAACCATGAAGCGTATTTGAAAAATACCTGAATTTTTTTGCTTAATTAATGTCATTATTTTATTCCTAATGTTATCCGTTGATATGACATTACTATCCATCCGTTACTCGCCTACTGACAACAGCTAGCACAGGTAATTACTCACCCAGTTTTAGTGAATATTCGTTGTCTAAACAAACAATTAGTTTGATGGTTCCCCTAGTTAAAACAAACAACACAGGTAACTTATGAATCCAACAATATTAAGAAACTCTGATGCATCTATACGTGGTTTTATTCATTTCTTAGGAGAACATAGAACAGAGATTAGAAATGCTAACGGTCAAACACTTGGGTGGTATAACCCAACGAGCAATATTACGTATTACATTAACGGTACCATGGTTGGTTTTGGTAATTTACTGTCTAGTTTAATATAACAATGAATACTGCCTGATATGTTAACTCTTACGAGTTAACAGGGCTGTGGGCGACTTCCATCACCCACCCCCTGCTGTTACTTCCATTCAGTTCGGGCAGTCAGATTACAATAATGACGATTTTCATTTACTCACCTCTACTTTGTCACTTGTTAAATTTATTAATTACTAAAATCTACAAACAACAATCCTTTACTAAGTAACGTCACAGCTGGTGTGGGCTGTACTCGGATTGCGTTATAATCCGAATACAATCACTTCAATCCTAAAACTCAGCAAGCTCTGGCTCACGCTCTAAAATCACCGAGCGATTATTATCGTCTTTACCAATATACTGATAATCTTCGTATTTTAAGGATTTTGGCTCAACCCCCTGAGCTAACCATCCCGTTCGACTTGTAACCTTGATCGCAAGCTTGACCTTAATTTGACTATACTTAAGCGTTGGGTGACTTACCGCCAGCTTATCTTTTAAGAAAGTAATAAGCTGGTTACGATTAAACGACACTCTATTACCATCTTGCTCACACCTTAGTCTATATAGCTCAAAGCAATCATCGCCACTGATAAACTTAAACTGTTCATCATCAAATACCTGCTCAATCAACCAATCTTCTGGCCCTGCTTGTGCTTTAAGTAACTCTTGATAATCCTGACCATGTAAAGCCGTTGGACGCATAGGTAAATCGTTAACGGTATCAAGAATATGGTTGAGCCATTTTGCCACCTCTTCTTTATCACCAAGTAAGTGTTCATGCTGATGCCACCAGATTTCAGCATCTTTATGGCTGATATTACGGTGTAACATAGTATGCTCAATAATAGAGCGACTCGACTTTAAAATGGAAAACCTACGGTCTGACTTACTTCTACACAGCTTAATTGGCCCTGACGAATTGTTACCAGCAATAAAGTATAGCGCGGTGTTATAAACCACCTTCTCTTTACCAAACTTAGGATTTACATTTAAACTTGCTTTATCAAGCACAGCTTTAAGCTTTTCCATATCAATGTCATCAAAATTTGACTCATCTCGCAGCACAACCATTTTACCTTCATACAAGCCGTTAAAATCTTTGCCACTGTCTTCTTTCTCAGAGTGTACTTGATGCTGACCAAATATAGTGGCAAGTAAAATATCAATGAATAGCGTTTTTCCTGTTCCACCACCACCAAAATTGGCAATAGCTGGTAATCGATAATCATCAGGAAATAAGTATTTCCACGCGATAACTTGCTTTAAGTGCAATATATTTTCTTCTTTTAAGTCACCTAGCGAATTAAGCAAAATATCAAAGACTTCATGATATTCGCCAGTTAGTGGCTGTAGCCAGTGCTCTTTACGAAACTGGTTTAAGGTATAGCTAGGTAATGCGAGCGGTGAAAATGACGTATTTTCTAAGTTGCGACCTGTGTGTTCGAGAATTTCATAAAGTCGCTTTGTAGCACCTTTACCTTGTAAAAATGGTTCACGTTTAGGTAGTGAGCTGGTTTTATGCCGTAGCCACTCCCCCGTATTAAGTTTGTACTCATAGATTAAGTCTTCATCTTGCACATAATACAAATCACGACGGTTAAGTAAATCCAGAATAAACGCTTCAACCTTAGCTTCTGCATCATCTTTAACTTCATTAAGCGCTTTTACCTTATCGGCTTTATACTGCTCTTTTTCTTTAATCAGTGCTGACTTTTCATTATCAGGTAATGAATCCTGTTGCTGGATAAACGAAACGCTTTGTTCAATCGACGCTATTTCTTGTTCGATTAATTTAATTTTCGATGAACTTAAATTACTAGCACCAGCGATATCGATGCTTTTACCGTGGTTACGCAACAGCTTTGCAAGAAAGTGTGGTGAAACATCGGTAAGCGATTGTGCATATTGCCACTGCTTTCTCGCTTCTATGGGTGACTTACTCGCCTTAACAGCCTTTGACACATCAAGCCAATCTGTTAATGAAAAACCAGCGTTTATCATGGCAGCACACAACCTAAAATATTCGCCATATTTAAGTGACTTACCTAAAGACATAAAGTGATACTTAATCAAGTGACGTAAATATGCTGGTAATGGCTTATGAACGACTTCATTAGCTATTATCTGCCGCTCTTTAACCGTTTCCACAACTGCTATTGACTCATAATCATCTAAATCTAAGTAATCACCATCATGATACTCGCTATATGCATATTGCTCTCTATCAGGATGACAAGCATATAAGTAAAATGGTCTAGCAATATCAAAAGAACTTTTATCTAGCCCCTTAAAGTTCTCACGCAATGCTTGTGACTTAGCTCTAACAACGTCAGGATTAACAGGCTCTTTAAGCGGCACAATAACCCGATAGCGCTCTTCCATACTCTGTTCTTTGTCATTACTATTAGCAATAGCTTTACCGTGACTAAACGTTGTGTGGCGAATACAAGCATATGATGCAAACATTTCATCAATTTGTGCTTTATTAGCACCACCATCAAAATCAAAGCAAAGCGCTGAAACCGATAGTAAGTTAGCCCCTTGGCGAGAGGCTCTTCTCTCGCCATCGGCTTCGCTGTAAGCGAATTCAGCCATACAAATAGCAGCACCTTCTTTTTTATTACGGACATAAGGTTGCTTGAAATGTTGTTCATATAACTCTGGTAGTGTTAATTCTATTTGACTAGTTTTTTTTGCCTTGTCAAAAACGTTATCAAACAATGTTGCTACTAGTGTTTTGTTCATGACCCTTCTCCTTATTTTCTGCGGATATAGCCGCGACTCGTAATGCGGTGGTTAATTTCTTCAGTTTGGTACCCTGCGCCTTTAAGCTCTCTAGGCGTCGGTAAATACAAGGGTTGATTGAGGCGTAACCTTCCTATGTGACGAATACGTACTAGCTCATTATTAAGACCTTTAGTATTGGCCGTAAGTAATAGTGATAGCCGGTATAAAATTGAGTGAAACGCTTCAGTTAAATCAGGTGACTTGAGTGCAGTTTTAACTAACTTTTCTAAATTAATATGGCTCAGGTTTTCAACTCTTAGGTAATGTTGTATCGCATACAAACCAGAGCGAATTTTTTGTTCTGAATATCGGTGTGGCATAATAAAATCCAAATTTTGGACGCAAAAATCCCCTACGGTTTTTTCACGTATTAAAAATTAATGTTTAGGAAAATGCGTGGGTGAGCCCCACGCTAATAAAAGAGTTAAACTAAGCTTTAACTTCTACAGCTATGCCAAAATCAGACACTTGATGCTGCTTAATGAGCTTAAGTAGTACTTGGCTATTAAGCTCCCAGAAGTTTGGAAATGGCAACTCATCGCACTCTAAAGCTTGATTAGTAAAATAGATCAGTATCTCTTTGAGCTTCTGTTTTATTAAACTTGAAGACAAACACAGGTTAACCAGACCTAAGAAGTAAATTTTTACTTCAGTTTTAAATAGGTCATCAACTACTTCTTCAACATTTGAAATAGTTACAACACTTGTCACTTTATACCCATCTTGCTCATTACTAGCCCACATTAATTTAGGAGCTTGATGATCCGATACAACCATATGGTAATTAGTATCTCCTTCCTGAAATGCATAACCATATACAAGTTGATTAGAAATTGATTTAAGCTCAGGAATTAATTCATCTATCGATTTAACGAATGTTGTCCCTGCTCCCTGAGAAAGCAATGAACCGCTATTTTTTGGAAGTGTTTCATAGCTATAGTATGAAACTACATCATCAAGAGTCATGCTTAACATGCTAATTCTCCTTCAGCTTTGAAGTTAGTAGACACCAATAGAGGTAAAAATGTAATCTCTGTAGACCAGTCGAAGTCATTAACTGAGTGCGTTGATAAAATATTCATCAAAATGCCATAGTTCCTAAGTGACCAACTGTGTTGTTCTTCAATTTCTGGCGGGGTTAATGCTCGATTACAGTTTCTAACAAAAGCTGCTTTCATATTATCATCAACAATTTTTGACATTAAAATCAGGTTTAGCAGCCCACCTATAAGCTTGTCAGTTTCGCTGGGTTCAACATCAAAACTTACATTTTCCATAATACAAGAAACTTCCATCTCATCTATCGTAAAGCCACTAGAGTTATTGGCGCTCGTTTCTATGATCAACGGGGAGCATTTCTCTCTTGGTATCAAATAGAAAGGTCCATTGCTGTATAGACTATTAATAGTTAAATAATTAACCATTGGGCTTTCAGTCGATGGCACACCTTTTACAATAGATGAAAGTGGCTTTATCCCCTTTTCCCACTTACCTTCAATAAATGCTATAGGCTCAATTGACGACACCAAAGGTTTATAAGCTCCACTTTGCAACTGCATTAATACGTCAAACAAGTCATTGCTAGCATCACCTTTTACAATTTTATAACCGTTCATTTTACTGCCCTCTACTAATAGAAATTTGCTTAACTTGAGCAATTAAACGACTAGAGCGCTTAAACTCATATGCAATGACTTTCCAATAATTACGAACTTCATCAATAAGTAACTCAGTGATTTGTTCAATTTCAGGATTTATATCTGCGTTATCAGTGCAGTGTAAGTTAATTGCTTCTTTCACCAATTGATTGATAGGCTGTCTAAAATTCTTAAACGCATTAATAAAGAAAAACATGCTATTGCTATTACAACGTGAGTTTATAAGCTCTAGCAATAACTCAATAGCATCTAATGTACGAAGAGCATTAGCTAGCGTTTGCTCAAGAAACATATGCGACTCAGATAGGTCGTAAATATCAGTCATATACCCATCTGAAAAATCTTTTAGCGATGATGACATTATTTGTGACTTACCATCGTCAGATAAAACTACTGATAATGTACCTCCTTCAACTAGCGCATCAGGAGCTTCTATGACTAAAAGCTTTTCATGGTCTAATAAATTAAACGGTGAGATTGATAATAAGGATGATGTTTCGTCGTTTACGACGTTCCAACCTTCGTAAGCAACTTGCTCGATACCTGTGATGTGGGTTAAAAATTCGGATGATTGATTTATTGATGTTGTCATAATGACCCCTTATTAAGTTAATGTTTATCAATGTGATACATCTTAATATGAGATCAGGGTAAGACTGGCTTACCCTAGTAGTTGGCGTGATTTAAGCTTTATCGAATTCTGCAATCTGTTTAGCAATAATTGCTCCTTGCTCAAAAATGTAGTCAGTTTGCTTTTTATTCACACGTTTGGGTGCACTATTAGGTGCTATTGACCTTATAGCTACTGAAAGTTTTGCCACTTTTGGCACTGTGTCAGGTTTAAGTTTATGACCATATGCTTCTTCAAAATGAGCCTTTATAAGTTCAGCCATTTTATTGGGGGATATTTCAGAGTGCTTTGGCCAGATGTGTGGTGCAATTTTTTTAGCTCGACTGAAGAGTTTTTCTTGTTCAATTGCTTTGTTTTTAGAGGATGTGCTCCCCCCTGAACTATTGCTTTTTTTCAATTTTTGCCATTCTTCTAATAAATCATTTGGTACTTGATCCAAAAACTCTTCATGTAACAAAATAGTATCGGATACTGCTGTACTTATTTTAGCTAAGGCAAACGCCTGACTTGCTTCACCAAAAGCTAACCATAAATCATTAATTGCACCTGAATCTAAGACATTAACAAGCTTGTTTAGTGCAAAGACGAGTAGTATATCGCTAGGAATTAGCGGTGTGTGGTGGTTAACAAGTTTATCTATATCTTGGTTATATACACCTGAATTTACATATGATAAATCAATGATATGCCCCGTATAAGCATTCTCAACATCAATTAAATAGTTTTCAATAGCACGATTAAATAATGCAATATCCTCGTCATCCAAAGAGAGGTCTTTTATATTTTTTACAATTTCATGTAGTAACTGGGATACGGCTGTCGGTAATTCAGCATAATTGCTTAACTCAAAAGATTGGCAATACGATAATGCTGAGTTAGTGGATAATAGATTCATCTATTACTTCCTTAATAAAAGTGCAATTTAACCGCAGACTATACTCTATTATCAAAGCTTAAAAAAATACCCAAGTACTTGGCGGAATATAAGGAGTTCAGTTAGCACTACGATGGGTAACTTACGCAGATTCTACACTAATCGACTTCGCTGTTGTTACCTTATGGTGTGAATTTAGTTCACGGATCTCGATATCCGCTATAGGTAATAAAATACGCGTGTTTATATACGGCTACGCGCTAAAGTGGGAGAGTTGATTTAAACAATTTAACGATTTTTCAAAGCTGCTAGTACATCAGCTTGTAGTTTTACTAGTTCATCAGCAGCTATGCACTCAAAGCCAGCGATATCTTCAATAATAAGTCCAACATACTCATATACTGCATCAATGTTTTGTACATCAATGTCAGCTTCATTAACAAGCTCTGCCAGTTGTTTTATTTGTGATGGTGTTAGCATAGAAATGTCCTTTGATTAAGTCAGGACACTATCCATTGATTAACTTTTAAAGCCAACAATCGTCAAGCTGTTGTCTTATACCTTAATTGCTTTGATGGTAACCCTAACAAATAAATAAGGAGTTACCATGACCAAAGCTAATCCACTACAAACATTAACCTTTACAACAAAACCAAAGATTGAAGCTGTCAACCCTATCGAAGTAAAACGAGCTAAGTTAATCATCCGATTAAACGAGCAACGAGCTATGGTTCAGTGTTTATTAGATAACACTGATTTTATTGCTTATAAGGAAGTATTCATTACTGATGATGAATCAGGAGAGAAACGAAAAGTAAAACGCCCTAAACGTATTCGCCCTTGGTTTTATCAATCAAATGATAAGTATTATTTTGAAATCAAATACGGCACTAAATCCCTAGAAATTCAAAAGAACAAACTAGCGATTGATGTTGGTGATAAAACCAAATTGTTAACGGTGATCGATACGATCATCGATGCTACCAACCAAGGTTTTCTAGATACTGAATTAAAAGCAGTCAAAGGGCCAAGCAAGAAGTAAGTAATAACAGACGAAGCAGAAAATTTTTTAAAATTTTTTTAATAACTAACTACTGATTTATTTTAAATAGAAATAGTTCACTTAAATACTGTCTGTTTCATCTGTTGTTTTATTGTTTTTAGAATCATCTGGTTTAACTGGGGTAATTAACTTTTTGGGTTTAACCGGTTTCTTCGGTTTTACAGTTTTTATCAATTTAATTTCTATAAGTTTCATATCTGTTAGCTATGAGGTTGCTGGTAATGATATTTATAGAAATCATACCTAACATACCCGACTATTTTTTAAATTAACTGACAGTAGTTTAATCATCAATAATATTTTCAAATATCAATATACTCAAGTATGTTAATAATTCAGTAAGCTTTGTCACATATCCTATTGAAAATTATATAATTACCACCATATATAAACCTTCGATGTATTAAATAAGGAAGTTTAAATGAAAAATTTAGTAGTAAAACCCGGTGATGTAGTCGTTTCAGATTTTGGTTTATACCAACATTGGTCTTTAGTAACAGACAAGCTTTGTGAGCAAGGTTATCCCATGTTGATTTCTGCAACTAAAAGGAATGGTACTGTTCAAGAAGAAAAATGGGTTGACGTTACGCAAGGTAAACATACTTATGTAACAAATGTGTCCTTTGATAGACCTTTATCAGATGTTTTATTTGATGCTCGCAACCAAATTGGTTTATGGATCTACTCAGTTACAACTAACAACTGTGAACACTTTGTAAAAAAGGTGACGGGTTTAAAAGTTACTTCAAAACAAGTTGTTGCTGGAGTTGCTGGTGCGGCAGTTGGAGCTACTTTGGTTGCAACTTTATCAGAAAATCCCAAAGCCATAAAAATATTAGGTGTAGCAGCATTACTAGCTGCACTTGTTGTATTAACAGTTAAAGCAACAGAACAAAACGAATCGACTGTAGAAATATAGTCAAATCTCCGCCAAGAAATAGGGTAGTAGTGTAAGAAATGGTGCTACCTATCCTACAACTCCCGTATATACCCTATTAAGCAACGGATTTAGAATCATAGAATATTAGACAAAAAATTATAATTGTTAACTATTTACTATAAGATTAAACTTTAAGCTCAGGAAGTAAACCTCCCAATATTAAAATAAAACTAACAAATCTGACTGCCAAAATTTAATAAAGATTAAAAATTAACTAGCAAAAACCAATCTATTGTTGTCATAATACCCCCATATTTGGTTACTGTTTTTAACGAGAAATTATGGAATTACAAGATAAAAAAAATATAATTCAACAAGTATTAGAGTGGATTAGAGAGAACGGTAGCAACTCCGAAAATAAAAATGATATCAATGAAAATACACCTTTATTAGAGTCGGGTGCATTTGATTCTATGCAGGTATTGTTATTGGTTATTTGGCTTGAGTCTGAATTTAATGTAACCATCGGTGCAGATAAAATGACACCTGAACTTTTTTTCTCTCCGAACACTATAGCTCTAAAAGTCATAGAATTATCCGAGCAGATGGCGCTGTAATTTACCCATAGAATTTTTAGGCAATGTTTCAACTACTTCTATTTCTTGGGGGCATTTGTAGCTTGGCAAATTATTTTTGCAAAATTCGCTTAAGAACCTTTCATTTATAACTTTTTCAACAACAACATAAGCCTTTATACCTATTGTATTTATGTTATTAGTGTCTTGGGTGATTGCTGCTTCAACAACATTTTCGTATTGCTCTATAAGGCACTCAACTTCATTTGCAAAAAACTTATAACCTGCGACGTCTAACATTAATTCCTTGCGCCCTTCAATTATTAAATCACCATCATTCAACAACCTCCCCATATCGCCTGTTCTATACCAGCCATTTACAAAAGATAGCTTTTCTCCGTTAGCGTATTGAGTTGCAATTGTTCTGCTTTTTACTTCAATTGCACCTAAGTCATTATTAGCAACTTGATGACCTCTTTCATCAACTATACGCATAGTGACACCTTTCATACCTTTACCAACGCTTGAGTTGTTTAATCTAGACAAGTTAGCCATATTAATTGAAATAGCTCCGGCTTCGGTACAGCCGTATAGTTGACGGATAGGAATATTAAACTTTTCAATTATAAGTTTGTAAGTAGCTTCCTTTAGTTGGATTCCAGCAGAGAAGCATAACCTTAAATACGGTAGTCTCTCTTGATAAGGCCATTTTGCTAGATGATCAAAAATAAAAGGAATTGCAGGGAATACAGTAACCCTTTCCTCTTTGAGAAGATTAACAATGTTTTTTAATTGAAGAGGTATTGGTAATTCATTAGGCAGAAATACTAACTTAGCCCCTGACCCTATTGAAGCCCAAAAAGCATTAGCCATACCATGAGCATGGTTTAGAGGTAGTATACAGAGTATTGAATCAGAGCTACTGAAGCCCATGCTCTGCCTAGACTGTTTTAGTTCTGTTACACACTCCACATGTGACTTTATAAGTTGCTTGGAAATACCAGTGGTTCCTCCTGAAAACAGTTTGACCGCGGGCAAGTTTTCATTGTTACTCTCCTGGTCAATATGAATAGGCTTGATGCTTTGAGGTTTGTTTTTTAAACATTGATAGTCATCATTCACAACAATTAGCTGCTGAATGTTAATAATTGAAGATTTATTATATTCTTCAAGAGCACCTTTAAACTTATTGCTTGTAATCAAAAACTTTAAAGATAATTTAAGCCTTAATAAATCTGCAAATTTGAGCGAAATATTTAGCGGCATTACACAAGCCCCCAACTTTAAGATCGCCAAATAATTAATCACAAAAAATGGTGTTGAAGCCAGCCACAACCCAACGGTATCACCACAAGTCACACCTTCAGCTTTTAAATGTACTGCGTGTTGATCTACTAATTCAGATAGTTCTTGCCAAGTAAGCCTATAATGACCATATACGATTGCTTCCTTATCTTTATTCAGTTCAACAGTAGAAGAAAAAATTTGGCTTAATGTGGTCAAAATAACAGCCTTTAGGTTATAGCTAGATGTGGGGCTGGTGTATTTTCTATATTAGATAAAGAGCTATCTAAATAAGGCTTAAGAATATGCCCTTCGGTATTTTCAACAGTGTCGATAAACTCTCGCATGGCATCTAAAACTGGCGCTGAAGCCCTGTCATAAACATTACCTTGAAGCAGTTGAATGACTTGTAAGCGATATTCTTGTTTAGAAATAAAAACGGTAAATATAGGCAATAAACGATAATACAAGGTAATAAACTCATACCAAATCTCAGTTCCTAATTTCACCCTATCTTCATAAGGCTTTAACATTTTTGAGCTTACATCATCCACCTTTAAAGCTTTGATTAATTGCTCCACTGCAAATTTTGCACTATGCATTGCAATACTTACACCTGATGAAAAAATTGGATCAACAAACCTTGCTGCATCACCAATTAACATCCAACCGTTACCGACGAAAGAGTCCATTTTATAGCTGTAGTCGGCTTCTACTTTTATTTTATTTACTCGCTTCGCATTCTTTAACGCTTTTGCTATATCTGGAGCCCCTTGGCTCATTTCATTAAACCAAGCCTCATAATCTTCTTTCGCTCCTTTAAATACTTTTTTATCCGTAACAACACCTATCGAAGTAATAGTATCGCTTATTGGAATTTGCCATACCCAACCTCTCTCTACAGGTAAAAAATGGATATGAATGTCATTAGGACGATTGCCTCTATCAACTCCCTCAAACCAAGCGTGCACCGCAAACTGATTAAAGTTCTGATCAGCTTCCTTGATTTTCAATTGTTTACCTATAACAGTATGCCTTCCTGATGCATCTAAAATTGCTTTACATGGAATAGTTACAGTCTGCCCAGCTATATTGACTATCACTCCTGTCGCTTTATCATTTTCGAAAACGACTTCCTTTACTCTTACACCTTGAATAACTTTTGAGCCCATTTTTTCTGCATGTTTCAATAACAACATATCCATTTTGGCTCTATCAACCTGATAGGTGTAATCTTGATTTACCCCTTCCTGTTCAATTTCGCTAAACTCTACGTGCAATGAAGCTCCAGCTTTAGCTGGGTGCCATGAAGCTCCGTATTTATGAATAAACCCTTCTTGCTCCATAACTTCAAGGAAGTTTAACTCTTCGAATATTCTAGTAGTAGCTGTCACCATAGACTCACCCACATGTTCTCTTGGGTGGACAGCAGATTCTAAAATTAAATTTGGAATTCCTTCTTTCGATAAGTAGCAACCTGCTGCTGCACCAGCAGGTCCTCCACCAATGATAATAACGAGCTCTTCCATATTATTAGTTCTCCGAGATATTCGTGTTGATTTTTTATAAATTAAGAAGATAAAGACTTGAGTAGTCTTTGTCATATTTATATTTTCTAAGATTTTCTTTAGACGTTTGCTGTATTTTAACTTTGGAAAATTTCTTTTTATAATATTTGACTAATTCTGGGTTGTTTAATACCCCGCTATAAAGAAGTATTAACCTTTTATATGCTCCTATTAAAAGCGGATCTTGTACTATAGCTTCCTTCAATGCTCTAGCCGCTGACTCGGGGTCACCACACTTAAATACAGAACCAGCATAAACATAGTGCGCATAAGGGTTAAAATATCTTTTCCCTATTGAGTTTGATGCTTGAACTGCAGCTTCTTTAAAGTTGCTCATATCATAATGAGCACGAGAAAGCCCAAGATAAGCGTTAAAGTCTTCCTCATCAATTGACAGCATTTCTTGATAAATAGAAAGCGTTTCTTCTACTCTTCCTAAACTTCTAAGACATTCAGCACGTATATTGAGTAGTGTTGAAGGGTTATTTACAAGCTCTACCTGCGCTTTTTGCGCATAACTCAAGGCCGTTTCATATTCCTTAGCCGTAAACCTAGTAAGTGCTTGTAAAAATGCCATACCTGATAAGTTTACTCTAGACTTCTTCCATAAACGCTCTTTCCATGCAATTTCTTTGTCTGTTATGTGCTCAGGAAGTTTTTCATCTAAGGTTTTCCAAGCTTTAAAAGCTTCTGCCGCATATAGCTTTTTAAAAGAAAACATTTCATCAACACTTGATATGGCTAATTGCGGTTCATTAATTGAAATATAACAATTCATTAATTGATACTGATATTTACTCTCAGTAGGATCTAATTTGGAAAGTAACTTTAAAATAGAGATCGCTTCACCTTCCTTATTAGCCCCCATCAAAGATTCTACAAAATTGAATAAAAACTCACGATTTTGAAGTCCTTCCAAATCAGGTGTCGATAAATTTATTGTATTGTGAGCATCCACTTTAGTGGTGAAATGCAGATACTTTTCTAATGAACTTTTGTCAAAAGCAGTTACAGCTTGTTCGGTAGCAATTGATTTAGGTACTTCTATGCTATCATCAGCTTTGTTTAAGAAAAGCTCCGTAAGTACTCTCCCATCAAATGAATCTGTATTAGGGATATTTAAAAAGTGCAATGTCGTTGGCACTAAATCTGTTATTCGCGCACCATAAATCAATTTATCCTTCTGAACGCCTTCCCCTGCAACAATCAATACTCCTGGCTCAATTAGCTCTTTTTGTTCTTCCTGCTTAACAATATTTCTTTTATTTCCTGCATGTACACCTTCGTCTGAAACTAAAATAATCTTTACTTGTTCACCAGCAATATCCATTAATCTGCCTAGCATCATATCGTGAAAGACATAATTGCCATCAACTACATGTTGATACAATTCATAATCCCCCATACTTACTATCTCTGTCTTTGGAGCTCTGAAGTTAGCAAAGTCATTGGCAATTTTTTTAAAACCAGAATAATAGATACAAGCATAATCCCAATCTTGTGTTTCAACCAATTCAGTAGCAATTGCGTGTGTGGTAGCAGTTTCTGCCACATATTGAGCAAGTGCACTCAGTCGCCCATCAGATACCTGATCATGTTCAAGTAATTTAGGCACAAAAGTACATAAATCCATACCTGTAATTTCATTTGGATGGAGCCTCAAGTCTGCTAGTTCTTTTTGAAGAGCGGCTGGACTTACCAAGCCTGAAATAAGCTTGTCGGGGTGAGAATAGAGATTAGAAAACCGAATAAATTCTGGCGTTACTACAACTCCATTTATAGCTTCAGCGGGATTTGTTACAGGCCAATTAATGACTAAACTTCGTTTAGTGTTTTTTTCTAATATGTTCCAGATTGCAGGAGTTAATCGAGAAGAGGTAGTAGATAACCTATAAGGAATATTTTTATCTAGTGTAGGTTCAAGTTCATTAATAATGCCATGTTTATGTGGAAACTTTCCAGTTGCAGCAGTAGACCAAACAGATGAAGCATTATTAGGCCTTACAGACAGTAACTTTCCAATCACACCATTAGCAACAAGTTTATTTAGATTAGGTAATAGTCCTTTGTCTAACAGAGAAACTATAATTTCCCAATTTGCGCCAGGCCAAGCAACTTGCAACACTTTGCAGCTAACATTTTTTGACATATGTAATAAAATGCATTATGCCACATTAAATATCATTTAAGGTGGCATAATCGTAAGTCCTAAGTTTTGTTATTTTGAATTATGGTTTATTTGAGTGACTTTCTACGCCTCATTCCAGCACAGCCTAAAGCTAACCCTGCTAGAAATATTCCTAAAGTTCCAGGTTCAGGTACTTCAGTTGGCCTAACCGCCGACGCACCTCTAATATCAGCCCCTGAGTCATCGTACCACCATTCGTTAATAACAAAATCTCCACTCGGGTTAGTGCCATTAAAACCAAGTAAACTAAATGAGGCTATACCGTAATTAGTGGCTCCATTATTATCGAACATAAAGCCAATAAGACCAGTGACATCTTGCCCGATAGTTGCTCCAGGAAAAAGATCAAAATCCTGACTGGTGCTACCTAAATTTTGGCAAGGGTTATCATGAGTTGCACATGCCATATGACCAAATGTACCACTAGCTCCAACAACAGATGCTGCAGTAATAACTTCTAACTGATCTTGTGCCAAGTCACTATTATTATTATTTGAAGAACCTGAAGGATTGGCATTATATAAGAACCCTGCACCTAAACCTGAAGATGTAAGAGTGAAGAAGTCACCATCGCTACAACCTTGAGTACTGTCCCATAATGTAATATCTATATCGCTATCACCATCTATATCCCAGTTAACGTATTCAGAAACATTTGAATCTTCCCAACCATCAACGGTGAAACTAGAATCATTATATATTATCCCTGCATTCGCGAAAGACGACGTAGCTAACGCTACAGCACCTAACGATGGGTAAATGATAGATTTCGAATTTTTATTTGCTCTTAGAGTTAATTTTAATGAATTAATAGCATTACTAGCATTACTACTTTCTACTTTTTCTTCGTTAGTATCCAACATCGAATTAAATCCTTTCTTTTAATATGCGCTTAACATGCTCACAAAAATGCAACTATCACACCATAATTAATAAACACATAAAAAACAATAAACTAAAGAATTTATAAATTTATAAAAAACAAAACTGTAAAAAACACTGACACTCAATAAAGTTAAAGTTAAAGTTAACAATATGATTTATAAGACTGTTACTATTAATCCCCAACAGGTTTCAGCAATTTTATAACGGGTTATTATCGAGGGGTAAAAATTGAATAATCACCTGTATTCTAATCAACATATCGATTTATGAATATCACTAAAAATGCAGAGGGTAATTTTCAGCGTAAGAATATTAATAATTCAAATCTGATTATTCAAATTTAAAGATAGCGATAAATACACATATACCACCTATTTAGTGCAATAAATCGGGTTAAAAACAGATAGGGCTATTGTTGTATTTAATACTACTATTCATACAGTTAAGCCACATAAACAGTGACTTTACCTATGCCGCGTAGCGGCCTTGTAATCAGTAGGTCGCCAGTTCGACTCCGGCAGTCGGCACCATTCATTCAAGCCCTAACTTCGGTTAGGGCTTTTTTGTATCTATCGATATGTCGAATTCTATAGTCGATTCCACTAGCACCAATAAAATCATATATCCCACCTATTCTGCACGCTATACGTGACTTAATCCTGTTATATAGATAAGTTCATAGGCACGAAATACACACCTTTTCGAATTAGCCATACTAGAGCACTAATTAGAATTAGAATTAGAATTAGGGTAAGTATGCTTGGTTTGATTGGTTTATCTCTTGATATAACGTTTATTTGTTAATTTATGCGATTAGAAAAGGATTTAATCCGTTGCTATAGGGTAAAAGGGTTGATGTATAAGCCACTAAAACTGCGGGTATGGTTTATTGGGATAAGTTAGTTGATGGTGTAAATATCCGAACTGGGTCTTGGCACCAGTGATAGACTTTGTTAGTGTAACTTTAAAGTGACTAATTACCAGTCAACCCTAAATTTTTACTAGCCTGTATAACTAACTATTCACAACAAATACCACATAATTTGTTACGCGAAGTATTTCAAGATTTCAAAGATTGGATTGTTCTTGAGTTCATTCAGCAGACTCAAACACTCTAAGAGGTTGTTAATAACTCGCCTGGCATAATTACCTAAGTTCAATTACTAAAGCGTCGTAAATTGATTCAAACATACGCAGTCACGTTGCAAGCACTAGAAAGATTAATTAACGGGTTTTAACACTGAACCTACATCAATAGGTATATCAGCAAAACGCAAAGCATTATTGGAATTACCCCCGCATATTGCAATTTAATTTAAATTGCCGAAATCAATCATAATTGTAACAACCTGTAAAATAAAGTAAAAACTCTAAAATCGCCGAGATTGGTATACAAATTGCTGTAGTCAGATTACCGCTACGTTTTGAATTAACAGCTCTTCGTTTAATTCATGCGTATTTAACCGCGTAGCGATCTGTCTTGTATGCACTAATTATATTTGAGAGGTAAAAAATGTACCGATTTAGATCTAAGATTCTCGTTTTCATATCAACGATGGTGTTGCTACTCAATATAAGCTGTGGTGGCTCGTCTGAAGATTCTGGAGACTCACCTGTTAGCAATGATTCACCACCTGCTTCTACTACTATGCAAACCAATATAGACAATCAAAATCAGCTTGAAGAAGAAGCCACATCTTCTCTTGAGGCAGCAACAGTAGAAGGTAGTTTTGAATTTGGAACACAAAAACCTTTGAGTATTGATTTACAGTTTGCCAATACTATGTTCAATGAAAAAATATCCATATATTCAACAATAGATGCCGAATCCAACTCACCTATCAATCTACTTGAGCAAGGTACAATCATTCAGTCGTCTCATTATAAAACGGCAATGTACATAGCCGCTGAGTTAGATTCTCTAATAATTGTCAGAAACGATAATGTTTCAGCTTTTACAGAGGTAGCTATCGACGTCTCAGGTCATGTCACTCACCTTTTTGAGGAGTAAACAACATGAAGACTTTTTTTTCAACAATACTGATTTTACTCCTTTCAGTTACCCTAACGGTAAAATCACAACCTATTTTGCAAGCTAAAATTAGCACGACAAGTATGTCAGAATTCACAAGCTTAGGTTTCTCCGTTGATATCACTGACAACCTCGCGCTATTAGGAGCTCCAGGTAAAGGAAATGAACGAGGACAGGCATGTTTATATCAAAGAATTGATTCCAATTGGGAGTTACTCACTTGTATAGACCCCACATTTGATGAAGCAGATGACATTCGCCAATTTGGTCAAACTGTATCTTTATCAGATCAATACTTAGTAATTGGAGCTACGCTACAAAAGCTTGGGAATAATGGAATCGCGTTTGTCTTTCAGCATGACGGTTCCAGCTATATTCAGCAATCAGTTTTACGAAGTAATGTTTCATACAACAATGACAACTTCGCACATTCCGTTAGCCTATCAGGCACATATCTAGCCATTGGTTCTCCTGGAATCGCAGCAAGTCATGAAGGCAATGTAAACTTATACAAAAAAACGTCTTCTGGCTGGGTTGAAGATATAGTAATCACTCCTGATTCACCCTATAAGAGTTCTCGTTTTGGTTCTTCAGTCATGATGTCTGGTGAATATCTCATCATTGGTGATGACCGTCACGGTAAAGGACACCAAGGTTCAGCATACATTTATCGCCGACTTGATAATATATGGGGCTTGCAGGCAAACCTTAAAGGCGGCGAGTTCACCAAGAATGCCGATTTTGCAAAATCTGTAGCTATCTCCAATGACTATGCTGTAGTTGGTGCAAGATCTGAAAACTCATCAACTAATAAAAGCCATAAGAAAATTGGTGCAGCGTACGTATATAAGCGCACTGGAAAATTATGGAACCACCAAGTACAACTTAAAGCTAGCGATATGGGAAAAGGTGATAACTTCGGAACTAGCGTAGCTATAGTAGGAGATTACATCTTAGTTGGCTCAGAAAATGATAGTGCTTCGTCTGGCTCTTCATACCTTTTTAGAAATTTAAATGACAATTGGCAAGAGGTTTCAAAGTTAGAGGCTGACGACGCCTCTCCTCAAGACAATTTTGGTAATTCAGTCGCTATTTCCAATGGCTACATCGCAATAGGTGCATTTAATAAAAACAAAACAACATCAAGTATAGGTGTCGGATATATATACGACATCAACGAAGATACAAGCCTCTCAGATAGGGAAAAAGCACTGCAAGAAACATTAGCTTCGATTGATTATAGCTCTACAAAGGTAGACTCAGATGAAGACGGGTTAAGTGATGATGACGAAATCAATCTTTTCAATACTGATCCTAATAATAGCGACAGTGATAGTGATGGTTTAACGGATAAAGAAGAAGTTACCATTTATCAATCAAATCCACTAAGTCAAGATAGTGATAATGATGGTCTAACTGATCTTAGCGAAGTTGTTACGTATAATTCTGATCCTATACTTGTTGATACCGATGCAGACGGTAGCAGCGATTACGAGGAAGTTATGCAAACAAAAACCGACCCTAGCCTTGTGGATTCCGACAATGATGGTTTTACTGACCAGAAAGAGCTTTATACCATGACAACTAGCCCAACACTTGCCGACACAGACGGCGACGGGCTATCTGATCATGAAGAAATTAATATTTTTGATACTAACCCACTCGATGCGGATTCCGATAATGACGGCTTCAGTGACGGAAACGAGGTTCACCATTATGAGACAGCCCCATCAGATAATTCCGACGTGCCTAATTCTTTAAGTTCTAGTACATCGTTTTATCCGGCTCAAGAGCAATTTGGTACAATGGCATTTGAAGATGAATGGCCAACCGTAGGAGATTATGACTTTAATGATGCAGTATTTGATTACAATATCGAAGAAACTAAAGTCGATGGCCTTATCAGCCGGATCGTATTTAAGGTATTACCCACCGCTCGAGGTGCTATATATGAAAACTCACTACGCTTATTAATCAATACCCCCATAAGCAACATAACGCATGCGACCATGAAATTGAAAGGCACCGTTAACGATGTATCTCCTATAGCTGATGATAATCAATCACTGTTTGTTTTAGTCGATGACGTAAAAGAAGCATTACCCCCACCAGAAGGGTACAAAATGACAAATACCTTTTATGGTAGCCCAAAAGTTAATGGTAATTTATACACCTTAACTGTTCATTTTAACTCACCAATCTCCCCTCTTAAATTAGGTGCCGCACCGTACAACAGTTTCATTTCTCGCGTGTTAGAAAGTGGTGACCATATGGAAGTACATTTCCCTGGTTACTTTCCTTCAAAGAAAGCATCTAGAAGAAAATTTGGTCGTGCTCAAGACGATTCAAATAAATCGAAAGATAGATATTATCAAACTAAAAGTAACTTACCATGGGCGATGATAATCCCGTCAAAATGGCATCACCCTAAAGAACGTATTGATTTGTCTAATGGGTACCCTGATATCCTGAAATGGGCCTCTAGTAAAGGAAAGCAGAGTAAGGGATGGTACAAGAGTAAACGTAAAGCTAAGTTCGTTTTCGAAGATGTCCCCGATATATAAAAGATATTTGGCATTTATTCAGACACATGAACAATTAGTTTAACTGACATGTCATCAGATATAGACCAACACTCACCAGTAAGCCATATTTTCAGCAACTAGAAATATGGCTTACTGGTTTACCGATATCTACGAGCCCGATAATTTCCTTTTTTTAATAAGTAGTTTGTTAAATCTGGTGCTTCCTCATTTTGGCTGTTTATTCATTTACTAATGACTCAAGATCTAATAAACACCAGCTTATATCTACTAATTTTCAAAGAAAAATAACCTTAGGCCAAGATTCAGGAAGTGCAATAAAGGTAAGTTAGAACGAAAGTTTAACGAGGAAGGTTGGTGTAAATGTCTTAAGGATGCGAATGGATATTACATTGAGATAGTCCTTGTAACGCCTATTAATTACGAAAAATGGTTGCAACACGAGATACGTCTATTGAAAAATGTTCAAGTTAACTTGGGGAGCATTCATAAGTTGATGTATGAAATCACCATACTAATAAATGATCGGGCCATTATTGTATTTCAACATGCTATTCATGGTGTTAAGCCGCATAAACAGTGACCTTACCTTTACCAAGCCGATACCTTGTAATCAGTAGGTCGCCAGTTCGACTCCGGCAGTCGGCACCATTCATAACGAAGCCTCAATAGAAATATTGAGGCTTTTTTATTGGGTAAAAATAAATGCAACAAACTGCCCTACTGATTGTTAATCAGTAGCTAAGTCGTCTTGGCAGTTCGACTCTGACAGTCGGCACCATTCCTTCGTAGGAAGAAAGCAGCCCTAACTTCGGTTGGACTTTTTTGTGTCTATCGATTGGTCGAATTCTAAAGTAGCACTTACTAGCACCAATATTTTATCTAACCTGCATTAATAATGGCTTATACACCCGTTTCATTAATTAATTTGTGTACTTTATAGGCACAAAATCCTCCCTATTTAACGTAAACCCCATTGGGGCGAATTGGGTATTAGGGTAAATTGAATTGTTTTTACAGATTTTCAGGTGTTTTTTACAGGATAAAAAGGATTTCAGCCGTTGCTTAGGGTGTATGGGTTGACGTATAGGCCGCTAAAACCGTTGGTGAGGTTTATTAGGATAAATTAATTGATGGTGAAATATCCGAACTGGGAATGGACATCAGTGAAAGCCGTTAGTTTAGAAACAACATGCGGCACTCTCTATAAACGATTGCAGATACAAGTTATTACTTTAGACGTCTACTTCATCACATTTTGAAATAAGTAGATATTCAATGGCGGTTAACCCGCCATTGAATATTGTTTCTTAAAAGCTGTAATCTAACTTAATACCAGCCGTTCTTCCTCTAGCTCGATACGCAACGTCTTTGGCTGCTCCACCGAAAAGCTCACGCTCGTTAGGGCCATATTCTGAATCATATTCTTTATCAGTACAATTTTTACACCATAATCGTATTTCAAAACCTTCGGCAAATTCCAATCCAATACTCGCATCTAATAAGCCAAGGTTATCTTGTGAATCTTCACCATCAAGCCACCATTGTCTATCACTTGAATAATTATAATCGATTCTAGTGATTAAATAGCGATCGTTAGCTAAAGGGAGTTCATGCTGAATACCTATATTAGCTGTTTGATGAGCAAAATTAGGCAATTTCTCGCCTTTAAATTTCTTATCAAATGCAGCTTGAGTACCTGTAGGTAATTTGACGGAATTGGCAGTACGCGCTAAAAGCTCTGACTCTAATCTGCTATGAATACCATCATCAAACTTTGTGATTTCTGAGTCCATAAAACCAAATGCAGCACTAATGGTAAGGTCTTCAGTTGCTGCAAACTCAATACTACCTTCTATGCCTGAAATATTACTTTCGGGGATGTTATATATACTTTGTACGAAAATATTGCCGTCAAACTCAAACTGCTGAACATTTTCATAATATTGATAAAAAGCAGCAAAATTCGCGCGTAAACGATTATCCATTAACGTTGATTTTAGACCAAGTTCGAAGCTGTCTAATGTTTCTTTTTCATATTTATCCGTTAATAAGGCACCAGATGCGTTAAAGCCACCACTTCTAAAGCCTCTTGCGTAAGTTCCATAGTAAGTGAAGTTACGGTTTGGCGTATAAGCCAAAGAAAATTTAGGTTGCCAAGCTGAGAAGGTATCTTCGATGGTTGAACCTGATTTAGCACAGTCATCGGGATTAGCTTGAGAATCACAAGCACCCACACCACGAACTGCACCACTACTATCACGTGTATCAACGGTTGGCCCATCAATACGTGTTACCTCACGTTTGTCTTCATCATAACGAATAGCACTGGTTAAGGTTAAATTTTCAGTAATTTTATAGTCAGTGCTTAAATAAATAGCCCATGCGGTATTATCTTGTTCGTTTTGTGTCGCATCGATTAAACCATTACACGTTGAAAAATCAGTTTTAATCGGACCACCAGGATAAGCTGGTTCACAGTCAAAAGGCGCACCGTTGGGTGTTTCCCAGGTTGATCTAATGGTATCTGCTCTGTCTGTCATTAACATATAAGCGCCAGCAACGTAGCTAAAATCGCCTTCAGTATCAGAAACTAAACGTATATCTTGTGAAAATGTTTGCACATCATAATATTGATCACTGCCAACAAAATTCCCAGCAGCCCAAGCGCCTAGTTGATCAGCAAAAAACGCTTGATCGACTGGATTGGCCATACTGCTAATCATGTCTTCTACAAATGGCTGAGTATAAAACAATACATTACCCGTTCTGTCGTGCCCTTTGGTTTCGCCAGCAACGCCATAACGCTCGTTAGTATCTGTGTAATTAGAAACAGCAGTCAAGGTACCAAAATCAAATTCATGATCTAGCTTAAATGTATGAGTATCTAAAGAACGAATTGCCGTTGGATTACCATTAGAGTTGATAGGAAATTCATATTCAATATCTTGATCAGACTCTAACCGATAAATATTTCGATACCACATCGCCCCAGCTTCTAGGTTATTTTGAGCATAGCGAAAATCAAGTGAGGTTTTATCACTAGCCTGCCATAACAGTTGCGCACGAAAATCGTTATTTTCTTCAAAGTCCATATTACTACTAGATGGCGAATCACCTGTAACACCTCGGCTATTTCGTTCATATACATTATTTAGGTATTCATTTTCAATCGTGCCCTCAAAACTCTTGTGGTTACCAGCAACTCTGAAGAATAAATCATCAGTAATTGGTCCACTAAGTGAGCCCGATACTTCAAATAAACCATCAGTACCGATACCTGTAGTGAATTTTCCTTCTAAGAAGTCACTGGGTTTTTTCGAACTAACAATTAACGCACCACCAATGGCATTTCGACCATAAAGTGCCCCCTGTGGCCCCTTTAACAATTCTATTTGTTCAACATCAAAAAATGATTGTGATATTTCAGACGCACTACCAACTTGAACACCATCGACAATTACCGCTACTGCTGGCTCAGAATTTCGAATGGATGAAATTCCGCGAACAATAATAAATGTTGAGGTTGGGCTTAGTGATTCGACAATAGAAACATTCGGAATTTTGGAGGTAACATCGCGTGCTGATGTTATGTTTGCTCGACTAATTAACGACTCTCCCATAGATACAACAGTGTCTGGCACTTCTTGCAAGTTTTCGGATCTGCGACGTGCGGTAACGGTTATTGTTTCTAATTCGACGCCGACCACCTTGTCTTTATCATTAGTTGCTGCATCTTGTTCTGTATTTGCTTCTTGAGCGCCTTGCGCAGAAGAAAACATTAATGCAAATATTGAAGCTAAAAGTGTCTTCTGAGTTTTCATTTGTTTATTTCCCAAATTTTCATTGTTATTAGTATTCGGGGATAATGGCTTTATCAAAAAAGCTTTTTTATCTGAAAGTTCACCTTCAAGGCCACTGTTGTTCAACAAAACAAAGAGTGCTTGTTGTACTGTATAAATGCCTTTAACTGAACTACCCGTTTTATTTTCAACAAGGTCATAAGGGAATAGAAATGATATCTTGGCGATATCTGATAACTCATTAAGTGACTGACTTAAAGATTGAACTGGAATATTAAATTCATATTTCTCGTTTATCTTATTATTTTCTTTTGCTTCAACATTAACGGTGAAAAAGCAAAAACTTAATAAATTAATAACTATTAGCGTCTTATTAACCTGTCCATAAATAAGACGCACTAGAAATAAAAATCTACTACTCAAAAGCTTCATTTATTATTCTTTTACTCGTAATTGAACGTGATTATCGTCTAACTTGTTCACACTGATACCAAATCCAGACTCTAATACGTAGAATAAGGTATCAGTTTCACCCAGCTGAAATTGCCCGCCTATACGCATTGATTTTAGTTGTGGGTCTAAGACATCAATTTTGACTTGAGTGTGTCGGGTGATCTCTGCAATCACCTCTTCCAAGGACTCTCCGGCGAAAACTAACTTTCCATCTTTCCATGAAAGAAAGCGCGTTACTTCACTGGTATCTAATTCATCTATATCGCTGACCTTATCGTTCTGAATGGGAATACTAATACGTTGGCCTGCGGTTAAAGTGCCGAGCATTTTTTTTACGTTGGCGGGTTGATGACTTACTTCGTTACTAGTTGAAGCAACGTCATTTATTGCAGCGTTATCTTCAAAATCCTTTTCTATTTCAATTGCTTGATAATCATCAGGAATAACAACTAAAGTATTCTCGACAATAGCAAGTTCCACAGTCCCTTCGCTAACAAGCACTTCTATCGTTCCATTTAATTTGTGGACAGTAAAAGCTGTTCCAATTGCCCGTACTAAACGGTTATCAGCATAAACTTCAAATGGCCTATTGGTATCTTTAGCTACTTCAAAATGTGCCTCTCCCTTAATAAGGTTTATTCGTCGATAATCATCGCTATAGTCAACAATTATTCGAGTACTACTGTTAAGCCATAATATCGACCCATCTGACATAGTATGACTGAGATTTTCACCCACTTTGGTCTGAAAGACTATGTCTTGAGCTTGGTTATCAGTAGGAATATAGGCGATCACTAACCAGGCAAACACACACATGAATAACGGGGCTATCAAAACAGGTTGCAATAATTGATTTCTTTGCTTCAGGCAAGCTGATAAGAATGCATATAGTGCAAATATTGGGAAAAAAACTTTAGGTAATATCATGGAAAACACAGATGGTTTGCGCATTTCTTGAGGTAACATAACGGAAGAAAGTAGATCCATTTCTCCCCAAGAATTCACCATATTTTCTAAACATTTACGATGAACATCACTGGTTGCGACCCAAGTATTCAGTGCTTCAATTTGTGCTTTTGACAGTTCAGGAGTATCTTCAAGTAATAAAACCCACTCTGCAGCTTCTTGATTGATGATGGTTTTATTTGTAAAACCTTCTACGTTAGTATTCATAATACTCTCCCTGAACGAGTGAGCGTTTTAGGTTCTTTTGTGTAATCGGGGACATTTTGTTCGCTGTTATAAATAAGAACGGCATCGTTATAAGCACACATGCCTTTGGTAATGTAATTACTGACAGTAATCGTTGAAATATTCATACGTTTGGCGATATCTTTGGTGGCTAAGCCGTAAACTTTTCTCATAACGACAGCTTGCCGACATTTGTTTGGTAATCCGGCAATGGCTTCACACATCACACCTAGTTTTTCTTGCGCTAAAGCATTATTTTCTAAATTATCTAATTCTAGTTTAGCGTCGACCAAATCTATATCTTCAACATATTCATTCAATTGAGTAGAAGCTTTTCTAAAATCAGAGACTATTAAATTTTTTGCCACCCTAAACATAAAGGATTTTGGTTTAAGCACTTCCTTTTCAAGTGATGACTTATAAGTGCGTAAAAATGTTTCCTGGCATACATCATCAACATCTTGAGAATTAACGACATAACTTGAAATAAAATATTTAAGTGCTGATTTATAGCGATTAAATGCACTCAAAACACTTTCACCGGAATTTTTAACGTCTTTTTGTGGATTATTTTTTGAACTCACAATTTTTTTCCAAAATGTTTTCATCCGTAAATAAAAACTAGTTAAGGCATATGAACTATGCAGTCCCATAATAAATACAATAAAAACAGACAATTGAACTTATATCTATGTGCGTTTCTAATATAAAAATATGGCATTCAATATTAAGACGTTTGAGTATCGAAAAACTACTATAGTTATTTTAAATAAAATAAGGAAGTGTTGGCCATTTACAAAGTGGTATATTCACATAAGATATTAAAAGCCATTAGCTAGTGGCTTGGATAACGAATGGGGCTGATGTATGGGCTGCTATAACTGCGGTATTAGAATATCAGGGTAAATTATTTGATAGTGTAAATATCTGAACTGGGTATTAGCACCAGTGAAAGCCGTTGGTTTGTACCGTGATTCCCTCTAACTGAGTATTAATAAGTAAAGGTAGGTTGTTACTTTTATTACCTGCTTAATCTGGTGTTTAGTTTACTGGTAAAGCATTGGAGCTTGGTATGATGTTTAACCGGGCCTCCGATTCACCAAATTCCAAGCCAATATCAGCTGATCACTCGACACTATTTACAATCACTAAATGGTCGTCACTCAAGTGATACAAGTGTTCATGAGCAATCCAATAAATCGATTGATACTTTTGAACAACAAAATCCCCCTAAAATCACTAAGGGCGAAGTACAATGTAAACATCAATGGCCACCTAACATCCATGTATTAGTTGTAGAAGATAATCGCGTTAATCAAATAGTTGCCCTAGGTATACTGAAAAAAATGGGGTTAGATGCGGATATTGTCGACGACGGAGAAAAAGCTCTTGATGCACTTACAAATGCGTCAAGTGACAATCTTTACACTGTAATATTAATGGACTGTCAGATGCCCATAATGGACGGCTATGAAGCCAGCCGAAATATTCGTGCTGGTGAAGCAGGCATTCACAACAAGAATATTCCTATCATAGCCATGACCGCTAATGCGATGAAAGGAGATAAAGAAAAGTGCCTTGAAGCGGGTATGAGCGACTACTTAACAAAACCCATAGACATTAATAGCTTAACAGTAAAGATAAAGAATTCTTATCTAAAGTGACAATAACTTAATTTTTAAGATGTTAATTTTATCAAATAGTTTTTTCATACAAGCCTATAACTGCAGTAAAGCGAACAAATAATAACACTTCGTCGATGCATTAACCTTGAGTCGATGCATTAACCTTGAATAATTGGCACAGATATAAAGAGATATATTATTCTCAAAGACTAAGCAAGGATTGCTCAAGTTATACTCTTAATAATGATAGGTAAAACCAAGGCGGATTGAACGTGTTTCCTGCGGTAATGGACCACCTGAGCCTTTTAGGGCGATTTTGTTATCGCTAAGATTATCAACTCGTAGAGAGATTTCTACGTTTGTTACCGGGGCGTAGCGTACAAACAAGTTAATCCAATACGGGTTATTAATCTCGTCCTCCAAAGCTCTAAGTGATTGGAAATTTTGCGGCGTTGTGCGATAAACAAGACTCGGAGTGATCCACAAATTGTCCATCGCCGCATAGGTCAGGCCTAAGCGAATATTATTGCGTGAAATGTTTTGTAGGCCACGAACAGTGTCTTCAATTTTAGCTTCATAGTCTACATAAGAGTATGAGGCCCAAAGCGATGCACGGTTTTCAAAACTGTAACGGCCGTAGAGATCAGCTCCGATCGCAGTGGATTCGCCGCCATTGGCTGCGATTAGAATACCTCGCTCTATCAGGCCGGCTTCATCCAGATAAACCACCGGTAGTAAGTTATTAAAGCTAAACCTTTCTCGAGACTCTTGAATTAAATTCTCTTGTTCATTGTGGTAAAGGCTGAGACCAACGAAGCCCTGCTCCCCTTGCCAGCTGATATTAAGTTCATGTGACAGCGCCTCCTCAGGCTCAAGATTCGGGTTGTTGGTGATAATAGCAGCTGGGGAGTTGAAATTGACGTAGGCAAAATAAGGGGCAGCGGATGAAAATGCTTTTGAAAAAATATACTTTGCGGTGATGCTCTGGTCAACATCATAAATCGTTGCAAATCTATAGCTCAGTGGACTATCGCCGGTCTGTTCATCATGAACTTGGCGCGCACCAAGTACAAATGACAGTTGCTGATTAAAGGTGTAATCAAATTCAAAGTAACCGCCAAAGATTTGATAGTGTAATTCTGTTGCACGCGCTTCCGTCACTAGACTAGTGACGTCGCCCGCTACGGTATAATAAGAAAATTCACCGGCCTGTAGCACGACGTTGCCATTACTATCAAAGGAGCCTTCGGGAATGTTAGTTTTGACCAGGGTGGTGTGGTTTTCCCACACCAAACCGGTGGTGAGGTTAAGCGAATCATTGATGACGATATTGAGTCTTTCTTCCCATGTGACGCCCGTCGCAAGAGCATATTTTCTGTTGGTGAAAAATGATTGTCGGTCGCTGCGCAGAATAGCAAAACGTGATTCTGGATCAATTTCTACGCGTTTATAATTCAGTGTCGAATAGAGGCTAACATTGTCAGTGAAATGATCAATATGTTCAAAGTTTAATACCAGCGCTTCATCTTCCCAATTGGCCAGGCGGTTATACAGGCTGGGGTTACTAGTACCATCTGCGGTAGAACGCGAAGACTTTCGATACCAAAGGCGCAAGGCATTAGTATCAGTTTCTAAGTTAAGGTTGATATTAAGCCCCTCGTCCCAGCGTATTGCCGGATCCGCACCCTCGGCCTCCGCGATTGAGCCCTGATATAATTCCTGCCACCAGCCCGGGTATTCTTTGCTGAAGTCTGTTAAGTCGGTATCCAACAACTGGATATAAGCGCTAACCAATAAACGTTCATCATTGGCTAAGGTGAATTCACGGCCATAAGACACAAAGGCTTCCCTATAATTATTGTCGCCGATAAAGACTGTCGCTTCAGATGCATTATCCCCCTTACCATTTTTAGTAATAATGTTTATCACAGCATTGATGGCATCCTGCCCGTATAGGGTTGAGCCGGGGCCGTAGACGACCTCAATACGCTCTGCGTGTCTTACACTAATATCGCCCCTGACTTGCAGTGGTTCGGCGCCGGGAGAATTTACCCGCACACCGTCAATAAGTAGGATGGTTTTATTGTTGCCAGCGATACCTCGCACCGAAATCTCGGTGCCAAATTCGGCGCGTCCATACTCAGTGGTGTCAAAACCGGGTAGGTCGCGAAGAATATCACTCAAGATAGAATAGCCACGCATATTTATGTCATTGCTGGAGATGACATAGACAAAAGCGGGTGCGTCCTTAATACTTTCAGCTTTTTTCGATGCTGCGAAAACAGTTACTTTCGCTAATTCTTCGAGGGACAAATCAAAGTAATTCTCTTGTGCTGTGGCACTTAAACTTAACAAATTAATAGACAATAAGGAGATAATCCATAAAGTCTTGGATAACGGGGATTTTTCTCCGCCTAAGTCATCCTCAAAGACCAGGAAATCATCATTATCCATCAGTTCACCTAAAAATAATGTCAATCGACTTGCGAGCTATCACACGTTAAGTTAAATCGTCAAACTAACATTTCAATAAAAAAACAGTCAATAAAATAAGAATAGACTAAAATTATATGAATACATAGCTATTCGGTGTCTACCATAGTTTATAGCTTCATTAAATACCGTAAAAACTGGAGAGTAATCATACAAAATCGACCGTTTGAATGAGGAACATTTTGTATATGCTGTCAGATAAACTTATGAAAAAGTTAACTTGGCTAAAGGTGATAGTTGTTTCTGGTATTTTGTTGTTTTCCCAAACAGCAATTTCATTTCAACACTATGTATCAGATAGAATTAAAGCCGCTTACGTGTTTAATTTCATCAAATATGTTGAATGGCCTAATGAACAGCACACAGTAAACTTTACCATTGGATTCTATGGCAAAGACCAGGCGTATTATGAGGTTTTAAAACAAATGCAAGGCATGAAAGTAAGGCATTTTAGTATTAACGTCATTAAAATCACTTCGTTTGAGCAGACCCAGAAATTGCATCTAGTCGTTCTAGATAAATCACAATCTAAACATATTAAGAAAATAGCAAAGCTGCTTAATGGACAAGCAGTGTTGCTTGTTAGTGATAATGCCGCAGATAAAAGATATACCATGCTTAATTTTATTAACACTGACGAAAATAGGCTCGCATTCGAATTAAATAGGTATCAAATGCTTAATGCTAAATTAAAGGTATTACCTGATATTTTGGTACTTGGTGGTACTGAATTAGAGATAGCAAATGTACTAAAAGAGATGAATAAAACTATTACCGATAGTTTACAACAAATTCAAGATCAATCGAGTAAATTAGAGCAACTTAAAGGCAATATAACCCGCAGAGAAAAGCAATTGACATTGCAACAAAATCAATTGCAAACACAACAGAACAAACTGGAATTACAATACAAAAAGTCTGCAGTGCAGCAAGAAACCTTAAATTTGCAGAGCCATCAACTTAAAAGTCAACATGACGAATTAGAGCAAAGTAAAAACAGCTTTCAAGCTATGCAAAACAACTATAGTCAAGTAAAAAACGAGCTAGACGTTAGTCAAGTTCAACTCTTGAGTAATATAGATAGTTTAGCTAGTTTAAAAAACGAAATTCAACAAAAAGAGCATGCAATTTCAACTTTAGAAGAAAAGATTAATGAGAGAAAAATATTGCTTTTGAATTCTGAACGCCAACTTGCGACACAATCAGGTGTTATCCAAACACAATATATCGTCCTCATTGTCTCAGGCGTAGTTAGTTTCGCTATATTAATAATCCTGATTGTTATTTATAAGAGTAAGAAAATTCAACATAAGGTAAATCAAGAATTACACGCCAATATCGAAGTATTGGCTGAGGTCAACTTAAAACTAAGTACGACTCAAAATCAGCTAGTTGAATCTGAAAAAATGGCGGCCCTTGGCCAATTGGTCACTGGGGTTGCTCATGAAATTAATACCCCTGTTGGCGTTTGTGTTACTGCTACGTCACATTTATCAGATCAAATAGATTTATTTGAAAAAAAATACAAAGCAGGAAAGTTAACAAAACCACATTTAGAACAGTTACTTAGTGACAGCAGAGCCTCAAGTGATTTTTTATTACGGAATTTACAAAGAGCCAGCGAACTCATTCAAAACTTTAAGCAAGTTGCCGTTGATCAAAGTAACGAAAACAGTAGAGAGTTTGAATTAAAAGCTTATATTGAAGGCGTTGTTCAAAGTATTTATCCTCAATTTAAACAAGGCGGACACAACATTCATGTCAGCTCCAACAGTAAAATTCAATTAAACAGCTTCCCGGGAGTGCTCGCCCAAATTATAACAAATCTGCTTATGAACTCATTACACCATGGATTTAAAGAAAAAAACCACGGAGAGATTTTTATAGAGCTATCACTTAGAAATAAGGAAGTAACCATTAATTTTCGCGACAATGGTGTTGGCTTAACAAATCAACAAAAAGAAAGGATATTTGAACCTTTTTACACAACCGCACGTTCAACAGGTGCTACAGGTTTAGGCATGTCAATTAGCTACAACCTTATTACCGGTAAACTCAATGGCGAGATTAACTGCCTAAATTCATCCGAAGGTGCCCACTTTCGAATTACCTTCCCACAATAAAAAATTATGGTTAATGAAACTGTGCGGTTCGAAGCTGATCTTACTTCAATTGGTACCATTGCTGTAATTCAAAGCAATTTATTTGTACGTGCGAGTATTTCAGGAGAATCAAACATGCCCTGCAATTTTCCAACAAATTGGCTAACATGCAAACCATCCATCATGCCATGATGAACTTCAACTGATACTGGCATAAGCATCTCTCCTTCTTTTTCATGGCATTTACCAAAAACAACTTTAGGAATTGAATTACCTGTATTGCTATAACGTGCATTACTAAAGCTAGTAAAATTAAACCAAGGCAATACAGACATATGAATAACGTCTTGACGAATCTCATTTGCATTAGGAGCCATAGCAGTGAATGGCTTAGCTTTCACATGCTGTTCATGTTTTTTAGCATGTTGAGTGAACTCACAAAAGGGTAAAAGATAATTCAGCTCACAAAACCTTAGCATTTCATCTGCACCAATCACGGCAATACTAATGGCTATATCGCGATAAACACGTACTTCATTTTCAACAATTCTATATTTAAAAGGCTCAGAGCTATTTATCGCCAACTGAGTTAAATACAAATAAGCATGAAAAAAACTCAGATTTTGCTTTTTGCAATACGCATGTAATATTGAAACATTAACGGTGCAACAAATATTAAACCAAGGTTGCTCAGCGCCTTGGTAAAACTTGTAGTGCTCAAAACGAGACCAAGTATTTAACTTCAATTTTTCATAATTCATAGTAAACAACAACTACAGCACAACATGAAATAATATTAATATTAGTATTAGAATTACAAAAACTCCATCGAAATACATCTTAAAATCAATTATTTATAATATAAACATACCTATTTGTGCTTTTATATTACTCGAGTTAACATCAACCGCGGTTTAATTTGCTAAAACAAATATTTAGAGTGTATTATTTAAGTACGATTAAAAACAGGTGATTTTTTTGAGGCTATTCAGATATCTTTGCTTGCTTATCACACTTACCAGTTTTTCTGTCAAGGCAAACGATCCGCTTTTATTTATAGTAAGTTATCCAGGCTCTGCGCCTTATGTATATCAACAAACAGGAGACGACACTTACCTAGGAATAATCCCAGACATACTAAGTGAGTTAATTAAATCAAACCAACTTGATATCCGCTTTGTATCCAATAGCCGCAAGCGCAGTGAAGAAAACTTATATCAAGGCAAGGCTGATTTGATGTTAATAAGTAAATCATGGTTGAGGTCACCTGAAAAGCTCATTGCTACTATACCTTTGCACCAACATCAAAGTTTTTTGTATCAAACACATAATTTTGCTAGCGACTTTTCATTAGACAAGTTAAATGAACGCAAAAAAGTCTGTACGAGGAAAGGATTTGTCTATCCGAAATTAGAAGCTTATTTTCAAAAGAATCAATTAATAAGAATGGATTCATCAAGTCAAACCACTACACTCAATATGTTATTTAAGAGCAGATGTGATTTAGTTATTTTAAGTGAATATCACGCTTTAACATTAATGAAGTCAAAGCTATTTAAAAATAAACAACTATTCCGTTCAAATAAGCCAATAAGTATAGTCCCTCTGAATATAGTTTTAAGACCTGAATTGAATCATATAAAAGAGACGCTAAATGAGCATATAAAAGAGCTTACACGCTCTGGTGAACTAGAAAGTATTATTAATAAGTATATCCATTAATAATTAGCACTAAATACCTAAAATATACCCATGGCAATAATTGGATACCCTACTTAACTCTTCCTCTCGTTCCTCTGCCTTCATTCTTGGCCATTTTTTCCAAAAGTTTGTTTTCCATATCTATACCGTGCCAGTGAGAAATATCGAGCACTCTGAGAATAATATCAGCCAACTCTTCTCCAAACGCTTCCGTTGGTTTTTCGTTTCGACACTCATTTATTGCTTCACCCACCTCAGATGCAACAAGTGCAAGGGCTTCAAGGGTGGTTTTATTGTGCCACCCCATTTTTTCTACCCACAGGTAATTCTTTTCAGCTATTTCGTTAATCTTCATACTCTCACTTATAAATTACAATAAAGGCATACTTACTTTAACGTAACAGCAAGCTTATACAACCCTGCCCTCAAATTTTTAATTGGTATAAGCACTCGCAACACGGCAAGATCATTATAAATTGAACTTATAGGATAAGTAGCGATCAGATCAAGGCATAATAATCCCCTTGGTAACTTAGAATGAGCGCTACTTTTCTGAAACACTTTAATCCAATAAC
>MAAC01009623.1_pt1 | contig 72828 bp, 62 predicted proteins | sample 1115981 | NCBI WGS metagenome assembly MAAC01 (sample SAMN04961126, study PRJNA320927) | seawater metagenome | isolation source: sample BD02T64 sea water enriched with oil for 64 days | place: USA:Gulf of Mexico | collected 2013-07-27
ATGGTCGAGCCGGTGGACGACATGATCGAGCAATTTGCCGAGGCGGGCGCCTCGTGGATTACCTTTCACCCCGAGGCCACGCGGCACATTGATCGCTCCCTGCAACTGGCGCGCAGCCTGGGTTGTAAAACCGGGCTGGTGCTGAATCCGGCGGTTGGGCTGGAGGTGACAAAACACGTACTCGACAAGATTGATGTGCTGCTATTGATGTCGGTCAACCCCGGTTACGGCGGGCAGAAATTTATCCCCGAAACCTTGAACAAGCTGCGCGAGGCGCGGGCCTTGATCGATGCCAGCGGTCTGCCGATTCGGCTGGAGATAGACGGCGGTGTCACCGTCGATAATATCGCCGAAATTGCCGCCGCCGGTGCCGATACCTTTGTTGCGGGCTCGGCCATTTTCGGTGCCGAGAGTCGCGACGAGGCGATAGCCGCCATGCGCAGGGAATTGGCTAGCGTCTAAGGTAAGAGGATTGGAGGGCGGTTTAATAGCCTGGGTAAATGCTTTAGAATCCGGCAGCAGATTCAGGAGTTTTTTGGTGATATTGGCTAAGCAAGCAAGCTCGATTGTTCTTTCCACTCGTTGGCGATGGCCCCGCGTGTGATTTTTGCCGTCCACTCGGACGGCGGATAGAAGTGAACCCGCTTACTGCCTACACCAAATATTATTGAAAGGAACAGTCATGACAGCTGCGATGTCGTCCCAAGAATTTTCCCGTCTGGCCACACAGAACTACCGGCGTATCCCGGTGATACGCGAAATCCTCGCCGACCTAGAAACCCCGCTATCGTGTTATTTGAAGCTGGCGCGTGGAGCCTACACTTATTTATTCGAATCCGTCGAGGGCGGTGAAAAGTGGGGCCGCTACTCGCTGATTGGTCTGCCCTCGGCGACGGTGTTGAAGGTCTGCGGTCATCAGTGGACACTCGAAAAGCACGGTGTGGTGATCGACGAGCGCACGGTGCAAGATCCCCTGGCCGAGATCGAGGCCTACCAGCAACAGTTTACGATGCCCGAGCACCCCGATATGCCGCGCTTTACCGGTGGCCTAGTGGGTTACTTTGGCTACGACACGGTGCGTTACATTGAGCCGCGTTTGGCTGACAGCTGCCCGCCCGACGAGCTGGGTGTGCCGGATATTCTCTTAATGGTCTCCGAAGAAGTGCTGGTCTTCGACAACTTAGCGGGCACCTTAAAGTTGATTATTCACGCCGATCCGGCACAGAGCGATGCTTGGGAGCAGGCTCAGCAGCGGCTCGACGAAATAGAAGCGCAACTGAAACAGCCGGTGCCCGAATTACCGCCGGTACGTTTACAGGGCGATGGCGTTAGCGAAGAGGCCTTTGTGTCGAGCATGGGCCGGGCCGGTTATGAAGCTGCCGTTGAAACGATCAAAGCCTACACCCGTGCCGGTGATGTGATGCAGGTGGTGCCCTCGCAGCGCCTCTGTTTGCCCTTCCCGGCTGAGCCGATCAATCTCTATCGGGCGCTGCGCAATCTCAATCCCTCGCCCTATTTGTATTTTCTCGATATGGGTGACTTCCAGATTGCCGGCTCGTCGCCCGAAATTCTGACGCGACTGGAGCAGGGCGAAGTCACCGTGCGACCGATTGCCGGCACCCGCCGCCGGGGTCACACCGAAGCAGAAGATCTGGCGCTGGAAGTAGAAATGCTTGCCGACCCGAAGGAGATTGCCGAGCATTTAATGCTGATTGATTTGGGCCGCAACGATGTCGGGCGCATTGCGCAAACCGGCACCGTAAAGCTGACAGAAAAAATGGTGGTCGAGCGCTTTTCTCACGTTATGCACATTACCTCCAATGTCACCGGACAGGTCAAGCCCGAGCTCAGCGCCATTGACGTGTTGCGGGCCACTTTGCCTGCGGGCACCTTAAGTGGCGCGCCAAAGATTCGCGCGATGGAAATTATCGATGAGCTAGAGCCGGTGAAGCGCGGCATTTATGGCGGCGCAGTGGGCTACCTCGGTTGGAACGGCAATATGGACACCGCGATTGCGATTCGCACGGCGGTGATCAAAGACGGCAATCTCTATGTGCAGGCCGGTGGCGGCATTGTCGCCGATTCAATACCGGCGTTGGAGTGGAAGGAAACCATGAACAAGGCGCGGGCCATTTTCCGCGCGGCGGCCATGGTCTTGGGGGAGTAGCAGATGATGATACTAATGATTGATAACTACGACTCCTTCACCTACAACGTGGTGCAATACCTCGCCGAGTTGGGTGCCGACGTTAAAGTGGTGCGCAATGACGAGCTGAGTATTGCCGACATTGAAGCCTTGGCACCGCAAAAAATTGTTATTTCCCCCGGCCCCTGTACACCGAATAAAGCGGGCATTTCACTGGAAACTATCGCGCATTTCGCCGGTCAAATCCCGCTGTTGGGTATTTGCCTGGGCCATCAGAGTATCGGCCAAGCCTTTGGTGGAAAAGTGGTGCGCGCTCGCGAGGTGATGCACGGCAAGGTGTCGGCCATCCACCACAATAATGGCGGTGTTTTTCAGGGGCTCAGTAATCCCTTTGAGGCCACGCGCTACCACTCGTTGGTGGTGGACAAGGGCAGCTTGCCCGATTGCCTGGAAATAACGGCGTGGACAGAAACGGCAGCGGGCGAGATCGATGAGATTATGGGCCTGCGGCACAAGAGCCTCGATATAGAGGGGGTGCAGTTTCATCCAGAGTCTATTCTTAGCCAGCATGGGCACGATTTACTGCGTCATTTTCTTCAAGGTACTGGCGCGGCGTAGAGCCGTCAGCCATTGGGTTTATCGGGATGAATACTATGGATATTAAAACGGCTATTGCGCGGGTGATTGAAAATACCGACCTCAGCCAAGAGCAGATGGTCGCGGTGATGGGTCAAATTATGACCGGCGCAGCCAGCCCCGAGCAGATCGCCGGCTTTCTCGTCGCTCTGCGCATGAAGGGTGAAAGCCTCGACGAAATTACCGGTGCCGTGATAGTGATGCGCGAGCTGGCCAGTGGCGTGAGCGTTAGCGGTGAGCACTTGGTCGATATCGTCGGCACCGGCGGCGATGGCGCCAGCCTGTTCAATGTTTCCACGGCGAGTGCCTTTGTGGTGGCGGTGAGCGGTGGCCGGGTGGTGAAGCACGGTAATCGCTCGGTCTCTAGCAAGAGTGGTAGTGCCGATTTACTCGAGGCGGCGGGTGTGCGCCTCGACCTCAACTCCGCTCAGGTCGCCCGTTGTGTGGAGAGTGAGGACATTGGTTTTATGTTTGCCCCCCAGCACCACAGCGCTATGAAGTACGCCGCCGGGCCGCGCAAGGCCCTCGGTGTGCGTACCCTGTTTAATATTCTTGGGCCAATGACCAATCCCGCCGGTGTTAAGCGACAATTGATTGGCGTCTTCGACGCGGCCCTGTGTAAGCCCGTGGCCCAGGTGCTACAGCGCCTGGGTAGCGAGCACATTATGGTGGTGCACAGCGACGACGGTCTCGATGAAATCAGTCTTGTCGGTGGCACTAGCGTTGCCGAATTACAGGGTGGCGAAATTCGCGAATATCGCATTGCCCCCGCAGATTTTGGTGTTAGCGAACAAAACCTCGATGGCCTCGGCGTTGGTGATGCCGCCGAGTCCCTGGCCCTGATTCGCGATGCCCTGGGTTCGCGACCCAGTGACAAGGGTCGTAAGGCGGGGGATATCATTGCTTTGAATGCGGGTGCTGCCATTTATGTCAGTGGTGTGGCCGCCAGTTTAGCCGAGGGGGTCGCGATGGCCCAGGACAGTATTGCCAGTGGACTGGCATTGGAAAAGCTCGATGAGCTTGCCGCTTTTAGTACTTTGCTGACAGATTAAAGGAATAATCGTATGCAAGAAGGACAGACAGTTGTGGATGATACGCCAACCATTTTGAAAAAAATTCTTAGCCGCAAGCACGAAGAGGTAGCTGAGCGCCGTGCCAAGGTTTCCCTAGCGGTACTGCACGAACAGGCCGCTGATATGCCCGCTTGCAGAGGCTTCGCTGCCGCTATGCAAAGCAAGGTTGCGCAGGGCTTGCCCGCGGTGATTGCCGAGGTCAAGAAGGCCTCGCCCAGTAAGGGTGTTATTTGCGAGAATTTTGACCCGGTGCGCATTGCCCGCAGTTATGAAAAGGGTGGGGCGGCCTGTCTCTCGGTGTTGACCGATGTCGACTTCTTTCAGGGCAGCGATGAGTTTTTACGCCAGGCCCGCAGTGCCACCCCTCTGCCCCTGCTGCGCAAGGATTTTGTTGTTGACCCCTATCAAATTGTCGAGGCGCGAGTGCTGGGTGCCGACTGTATTTTGCTGATCGCCGCTGCGTTGGCACCGCAACAGATGGCCGAGCTGCATGACTTGGCGCTCGATATCGGTCTCGATGTCTTGCTCGAAGTGCACAATGCCCAGGAGCTGGATGCCGCGCTAACGCTATCGACACCGCTGATCGGCATTAATAATCGCAATTTACACACCTTTAGCACCCAGCTCGATACCACCTTCAACCTGCTCGGTAAAATCCCCGCTGATCGCTTAGTGATTACCGAAAGCGGCATTCATACCATCGACGATGTGATGGCGATGCGCGGCCACGGGGTCGATGCCTTTTTGGTCGGCGAGGCCTTTATGAAGGCCAAAGATCCGGGCCGTCGTTTGATGGAAATGTTTAATTAAGACGGATAAGTAGGACCCAAAACGCGGGCAACAACGGATGAAAATCCATCAAGTTAAAGGCCGGCACGTCAATAGTTATGTGATTGAAGACGGCGCTGGTCTGTTGGTTGTCGATGCCGCCTGGCGCGGCGAGAAGTATGTTCTCGGCTATATCCACAAAGTATTGAAGCGCGATATCCGCGATGTAAAACTGGTTATCTGCACCCACGGCGATCCCGACCACAGTGGCGGTATTGCCAAGCTCGCCCGTGTTTGTGGCGCCCAATTAGCCGTGCCCTATGCCACCCCCTCAAGACTGCTCAAGTTCGCCAACGACCCCACTGGCATGGTGTTTCGACTGGTGACGGCACTGGTTGAGGGGATGCGGCCACGGGCATGGAAGATGTATGCCAACCCTCACAAAAGTACCCGCGCGAAAATGCTGCCGGCCTATACGGCGGAAGATGAAGCGTCTAATGACGAGAGTGCGCCATCGGATGAGTGCGTGGATGAGGGCTCGGATGAACGCTTCAATGAGCCGCCACTGCGCCTCAAACACCACACCCTGCTGCCGGGTTTTGAAGACTGGCAGGTGCTCCACACCCCCGGGCACTCCTGGGATAGCTGTTGTTTTTACCACCGCCCCAGTGGCAGTTTAATTACCGGTGATACCTTGCTGGGTAGCAATAAAAAAGGCCGGCCGGTGAAGCCATCGGTGTATGCCAATCCGCTGCAGTTGGCGCGCAGTGTTAAGCTCTTGCGGCGGCTCAAGCCGCAGGCGGTTTATCCCGGGCACGGGGCTTGTTTTAGCGGTACTGGCCTACTCGATCACTTCAAGCGAGGCGGGGCTAAAGGGTAATCTCGGAGAGGGGTTTGGGCTTTTCAAGAAAGAAACCCTGTACGCAGTCGACCCCGATCTCCTGCAGCATCGAGAGTTGTATTTGGTTTTCAACACACTCGGCAATGGTGGCAATGCCCATCACATGGGCGAGGTGATTGATGGTGCTGACCATGGAGAAATCGACATCATTGAGCTCCATATTGCGGATGAAGCTGCCATCAATTTTCAGGTAGTCGACAGGTATCTGCTTCAGGTAGCTGAGGGACGATAGCCCGGTGCCAAAATCATCGAGAGAAAAGCGACAGCCCAGGGCTTTCACCGTGTTGATGAGCTTGAGGGCGCGGTCGAACTGGCGAATCGCCGCTGTCTCGGTAATCTCAAACTGCAGGTGCTCGGGGTCGACACCACTTTGCTCGATGGTGGTCAGTAAAAAGTCTAAAAAGCTGTCGTCGCTGATGGTCGGCCCCGACAGATTGATCGATATGCGCAAACCCTTCCGCTGGTGTGGCGCCATCGACATCAGGTCGGCAATGACGCGGCGAATGACCCAGCGGTCAATGTCGTCAATCAAACCATAGAGTTCGGCGGTGGGAATAAACTTACCGGGTAAAATTATCCCGCCATCGCTGTCGGCCATGCGAATCAGCGCTTCGTAGTGGCGGTGGTCTTGCTCGATTTCCCGGGTCGCAATAATGGGTTGGAAGTGGAGACAAAAGCCATCGTGGTCGAGGGCATCGGTAATGCGGGGCTCCCACTCGGCGACCTGTTTACGCTCGTGGAGCTTTTCACGCTGATACTGGAAAAAGGCACGATTGCGTCCCGACTCCCGCGCTGCGGCACAGGAAAAGGCGGCGGTCACCAGGACATCGATATCTGAGCTGCTGTCGCGGTCAACCACTTCGCCGCCAATGCTAATGCCGATTTTCAGGCGCCGTTCGCCCCAGGGGAAACTAAAGCGCTTGATGGTGTCGATAATGTTATCGGCAATGACCTTGCCGTCGTCGAGGGGGCAGTCGAGCAGCAGTATGGCAAACTCATCGTTGCCAATGCGTGCCACCAGGGTGTCGTCACTGGTGGCCTGCTGGAAGAGTTCTGCGCACTGCTTGAGCAGGGCGTCGCCCGCCGCCTTGCCACAGGTATCGTTGACCAGTGAAAAATTGTATAAATCTAAATAGAGCAGGACATGTTTCTGGCTGGTGCTTTGAGTGATTTCTATGGCCCGGGTCAGTTCACCCTCGAGGAAATGTCGATTGGCTAGCTGTGTTAAGGGGTCGTGATCGACATGCCAGGCCAGTTTGGCCGACTCGCGGCGAGCTTGGCTGGTAATACGCAAAATCAACACGCAGCCGCTGAGATGGTTTTCGCGATTGCGTAGTGGTGCGGCGCTGGCCACGACCTGCAGCGCGGAGCGGCCACTGACATGGAGGAAGGTCTTTTCGGGGCTTTGGCTGGTCGTGCCCTGGCTCAGGACCTCTCGATGGGGGCTGATAGCGCGACCCTCTTCACCGCTGGTGAGCATGATTAAGTCGTCGATGGCGCTGCCTTCAACCTTGGTGACGCGCAGGCCGAGCATTTCCAGGGCCACCGGGTTGATATGCTCTACCCGGCCCTGGGTGTCGAGTAAAATAATACCGTCGGCCACTTCGCCATAAATCGCCGTCAGCAATTCCTGTTGTGCCAGTACCGCATTCTGATTGCCCTGTTGGTGGGAGACGTCTTCGCAGACTAGGGTTAGTAAGCCCTCTTGCAGGGGATTGTGAAATACCGAGACCTTCATTGGCAGGGTCTTGCCCTTGCTATCGACGGCTTCACACAGGTTGTCCGAATGCAGGCGGCTGATTTGCTCTAGGTTACGGCGGATATCCTTGCAGCCCTTGAGGCTGGGAAAGAGCAGGCTTAACTCTTGGCCGATGAGCTGTTGCTGGGTGTACGAGGTGAGTTCGCTGAGGCGTTGGTTGACCGTTTTGATAAGTCCCTGGGCGTCGCTGGAAATAACCCCAAAGGCCTGGGTGTCTAGGGCGGCGCAAAAGGCATTTTCCGTCGCTGGCAGAGCTTTGTTAGCGGCCTTGTGACAGGGCTCTCTGGGGCTTATTGGGGTGGAGGCTGTTTGCAGCGTGTTAAAGGGGGCCTCTGAAAACTCCAGTAAGCACCCGGATTGGGCTGACAGGGTAAAGGGGGAGATGGCAATGCGGCTCAGGGGCAGGGCGCGATAGCCGTAGGCGAGAGCGCCTTCAACACTGTCGATGAGCTCGGGCTCGCGGTCGAGATACCAGGTCAGGCCCGCGCCGCTGGCGGCGATGTGGGCAATGGCTTTGGCGTAGGGGCCGCCATGCAGGTTGGGGAATAGATTGAGGAAGTTTTTACCGAGGGCCTGCTGACAATCGATGCCGGTCCACGACTGCATCCAGTCATTCCAAAGTAGGACGGCGCCACAGGGGTCGAGGACGACCAGGCCGTGATTTTGCTTATCGACCACCTCGCCGGCCAGTTCAATCGAACCGGAGAAGCAAACGGGGTGGGCTGTACTGATAGCCATACCGTGTCCGCGAAACTGGCCACTCCCTTAGCCGTGCTCTTGGCAGATCCTCTGCCAGATTATTTTAGTTAAGTCTAACCCTGCGATAATAATTCGCGTAAGTCAATGATTGCCGCATTGGCGCGGCTGATGTAAGAGGCCATGGTCAGCGAGTGGTTGGCCAGTAAACCGAAGCCGCTGCCGTTGAGGATGAGCGGGCTGTGCAGAGGTTTCTGGGTGGCCTCGAGTTCGCGGATGATTTGTTCGAGGCTAACGCGAGCATTTTTCTTTGCCAGTACATCGGCAAAATCGAGCTGGGCCGCCTTCAGAAAATGCACCAGCGCCCAAGAGGTGCCGCGGGCCTCGTAGAAAACATCGTCGAGTTCAGTCCATGAGGTTTTGACCATGACATCCTGCGGGGCCGATGTCGACTGGCTGGCGGCACTGTCGCCGGCGAGGTCGATATTGATACGCTTTTGCCCGACACTGGCACTGAGCCGCTGGGATAAGCTGCCGAGGCGAGTTTCAATCGTGCTCAGCCAATAGCGCAGGTTGTCGGCGCGGGCATAAAACTGGGCGTTGTACTCATCGTCGTCGAGGAGACGCGCCAGATAGCCCTGTAGGTGCTTGCGACCATTGCGGTATTCTTTTTCGGAGGCTGGCAGCATCCAGCTATCGATGTCGAAATTAAAGCGCGGTTCGGCCAGCGCTAAGTCTCGGTCTTCGGTCGATTGCGACTGCGAGCGGCTAAAGGCCTCGCGCATAGCTTTGGCGAGGTCGCGTACCTGAATAATGACGCCGTATTCCCAGTTCGGAATGTTATCGAGGAGCACCCCGGGTGGCATAATATCGTTACTGAGTAAGCCGCCGGGTTTTTCCAGTAGGGTGTCGACCACGTGAATCATCGTTGAGGTGATAGCGTAGCCGGCGACCGGGCGCTGGCTGGTGAGATCGGGGGCGATATTGATCGTGGGTTCGCGACTCCAGTACCAGGCCAGAGCGCACAGGGCGACCAGCAGCAGAGCCAGCATACGTACTGCCCAGCGACGGGTTTCCCCGTCGTCAGCTAAGGTGCTGCTGTAGCTACTAGCTGCTTGGTCGGTATTCCCCGTGCCCGTAAGCAGCGATTTAAAGCCCGGTTTTGTCATTTCTAACCCCATTATTGTTTATATGCATGATCGCTGTCGGCGCGATTTGCTGTTATTGGCACAGGCGTTATGATCGCCCGGTGCAAAACTTGCGCGACAGTGTAAAACATTTTAGCGACTTATAGGTCAAAACGAAGATTCCAGGTAAAACGGCGATGCGGAGAAAACTAGTGCCTTGTAACCATTTCATCTCAGTCCCCAGCCGCTGTTTGCTGGTGGCTTTACTGCTGTTTTGTCTGCCGGTTGCTGCCCAGGACTGGGCTCAGGCCAGTGCCCGTGCATCGAGCGCAGTGTTGGCCGACGCGCCGCTGCAGTTTCTGCCGGTTGAGGAGGCTTACCGGCTGAGTGTGCAAGTGGAGCCTGAGGGCTTGGCTCTCGATTGGCTGAATGCCCCGGGCTATTACCTCTATCAGCATCAGTTTGCGGCCACTGCTACGGGCGAGAATGGCGAGGTGGTCGTGCTGGCAATGCACTCCCCCCCCGGCAAGACCATCTTCGACAGTTTCTATGAAAAGGACTTGGTGGTGTATTACGACACTGTGGCGGTGCGGGTTGATGTGCCACCGCAGCTAAGGGGCCGCAGTTGGACCTTGTCGGTGAGTTCCCAGGGTTGCGCCGATGCTGGCCTGTGTTATCCGCCGCGTAGCCAGTTCTTTGTTATCGATGGTGGGGCTGGGTTCGGTCACGCTGCCGTCGAGCTAGACAGTCTGCCGCTGATGCAGGCGGATGTCGGGGAGGCAGGGGATAACAGCGGCATCCAAGGTGGCAGTGCGCTCAATCTGCCCCTGGTGCTGCTTTTCGCCCTCCTCGGCGGCGTCATCCTCAACTTGATGCCCTGTGTTTTTCCGGTGCTGTCCATCAAGGTGTTGAGTTTAACCTCGGCGCATTTGGGCGAGCACGGCAAGCACCTACACGGCATGGCCTACACGGCGGGCATCGTGCTTGCTTTTGTCGCCATTGCCGCTCTGTTGCTGGTCTTTCGCGAGGCTGGCGAGGCGGTGGGTTGGGGCTTTCAATTGCAGTCGCCGGTATTTGTCAGTTTGCTGGCCTATCTCTTGTTTGCCGCAGGCCTGAGTTTTTCGGGTTTGCTGGAGGTGGGTGCACGCTGGATGAATCTTGGGCAGTCGGCCACCCGGGGCACCTCGCTGCGGGCCTCCTTTATGACCGGGGTGCTGGCAACAGTGGTGGCCAGCCCCTGTAGCGCCCCTTTTATGGGCACGGCCCTCGGTTTTGCCCTGACGCAGACGCCGCTCATTAGTTTGCTGGTGTTCGCGGTGCTGGGCATTGGCATGGCGCTGCCCTTTGTGCTGTTGAGCTGGATTCCCGGCTTGCTGGAGAAATTGCCGGCGCCGGGGCCGTGGATGCAGAGCTTTCGCCAGTTTCTTGCCTTTCCCCTCTATGCCAGCGCCATTTGGCTACTCTGGGTGCTGGGGCGCCAAACCAATATTGATCAGGTGGCCCTGGTTGGCATTGGTATGTTGTTGCTGGCCTTTGCGGCGTGGCTTGGCAGTGCGCAGCGCTGGCGGCAGGTGCTGGCCTTGCTTGTCATCGTTGTCGCTTTCGGTATCGCCGTGACCCCGTCAACGACGAGTGGTGACAGACTCTGGGAGCCTTATTCCTCGGCCCGCTTGCAAGCCTTACGTAGCGAGGGGCGTCCGGTGTTTGTCAACTTGACGGCGGCCTGGTGTATTACCTGTCTGGCCAATGAAAAGCTGGCCCTTAGTTCGGCCAGCTTTGCAGAGACCTTGCGGGCCAACAACATTGTTTATTTAAAGGGCGACTGGACCAATCGCAATAGCGAGATCACCGCATTACTCAAAGAATATGGTCGCAGTGGCGTGCCGCTGTACCTGTACTACTCGGCAAACAGTGTTGATGCCGATGTTTTACCCCAGTTGTTGACCAAAAAGATGGTGCAAAAAGCCCTCAAGGCTGAGTAGTGTCAATTTAGAACAGGTGTTTGAGCCCGAAAATGCCGATAAAATCGAGAAATTTCGAGAAAAATGCTATAAAGTTTGGACAAAATATTGCAAGTGATGCAAACTCTCCAACGCCGATAAATTCGGTCTGAAAGGTAATAAAAACGACGGAGAGCGGGGACAATGGCGACAATCCTGGTCTTACATGGCCCAAATCTTAATTTGCTCGGCAGTCGTGAGCCCGAGATCTACGGTAGCACCACGCTCGACGATATTAATCGCCAGCTGACCGAACGCTGTATTGCTGCCGGTCACCACCTGCTGGCGCTGCAGAGTAATGCCGAGTACGAATTGATTGATCGCATCCACGATGCCCGCCATGAAGGTGTTGAATTTATCTTGATCAATCCGGCTGCCTTTACCCACACCAGTGTCGCCCTGCGCGATGCCCTGTTGGCGGTGGCGATACCGTTTGTTGAAGTACACCTTTCCAACGTACACAGCCGCGAGCAGTTTCGTTCGCACTCCTATTTTTCTGATATTGCCATTGGGGTGATTTGTGGCTTCGGTGCCCAGAGCTACGATCTCGCTCTCAGCGCCGCCCTGGCACGCCTAGAGGCAGACCCACAGTAAGTTGATACCCGAGGGGGGAACATGGATATACGCAAAGTTAAAAAACTCATTGAACTGTTGGAAGAATCCAATATTGATGAGCTGGAAATTAAAGAGGGCGAAGAGTCGGTACGTATTATTCGCAATAGCCAGACCACGTATGCCGCTGCTCCGGCACCACTGGCAGTCCCGGCGGCCGCCGTCGTGGCGGTAGCTGCGCCCGGAACCAGTGTTGGTGAAGAGGCTCCCGTCGTGCCGGCTGGCCACATCGTGACCTCACCAATGGTGGGTACTTATTACAGCTCTCCGGCCCCCGATGCCCCGGCCTTTGTCGAAGTCGGTAAGGCGGTGAAGGTCGGTGATGTGCTGTGCATCGTCGAGGCGATGAAAATGATGAATCAAATTGAAGCCGACAAAGCGGGCACTATTGGCGCGATCCTCGTCGAAGATGGCGAAGCGGTCGAGTTTGACCAGTCGATGATCACTATTGTTTAAACGTGGCGCGAAGAGGGTAATCCATGCTGGATAAAGTATTAATCGCCAACCGTGGCGAAATCGCCCTGCGAATATTGCGGGCTTGTAAGGAGCTGGGCATTAAAACCGTGGCCGTGCACTCCAAGGTCGATGCCGACCTGATGCACGTGCGCCTGGCGGACGAAACTGTCTGTATTGGCCCCAATCCGTCGGCTGAGAGCTATCTCAATAGTGCGGCGATTATTAGCGCCATGGAGATCACCGACTCGGTTGCCGTGCACCCCGGTTACGGCTTTTTGGCGGAAAATGCCGATTTCGCCGAACAGGTCGAAAACAGTGGCTTCACCTTTATTGGCCCCAGTGCCGAGGTGATTCGCATGATGGGCGACAAGGTGGCCGCCATTAAGGCGATGCGTGCCGCCGGCGTGCCGACGGTACCGGGTTCCAATGGTGCGCTCGATGATGACCATGAGCGGACGATGAAGATCGCCCGTGAGATTGGCTATCCGGTGATTATTAAAGCCGCTTCGGGCGGCGGTGGTCGCGGTATGCGCGTGGTACAAACCGAGGCCCACCTGATTAATGCCATCGGCCTGACGCGTTCCGAGGCCGCTGCGGCCTTTGGTGACGGCACGGTGTATATGGAGAAATTTCTCGAAACGCCACGCCATGTCGAGGTACAGGTCTTGTCCGACGGACAGGGCAATGCCATCCATCTGGGCGATAGAGATTGCTCCCTGCAGCGTCGTCACCAGAAAGTACTGGAAGAAGCACCGGCGCCGGGTATTGACGAAGCGGCGCGGCAAAAGGTGTTTGATGTCTGTGTCCAGGCCTGCATCGATATTGGCTACAAGGGCGCGGGTACCTTTGAGTTTCTCTACGAGAACGGTAGCTACTACTTTATCGAGATGAATACCCGGGTTCAGGTCGAGCACCCGGTGTCGGAAATGATTACCGGCATCGACATCGTCAAAGAGCAATTGTTGATTGCCGGTGGCGAGAAGCTCGGTTTTACCCAGGAGCAGGTGATTTTCCGCGGTCATGCCTTCGAGTGTCGTATTAACGCCGAAGATGCCGTCACCTTTATGCCCAGTCCGGGTAAAGTCACGGCTTATCACCCCCCCGGTGGCAATGGCGTGCGGGTCGACTCCCACCTCTACAGTTCCTATAGCGTGCCGCCGAACTACGATTCGCTGATCGCTAAAATCATTACCTATGGTAAAGACCGCGATGCCGCGCTGGGTCGTATGCGCAACGCCTTGGACGAGCTGTTTATTCAGGGCATTAAAACCAATATTGACCTGCAGCGTGACCTGGTGACCGATGCCGGTTTTATGCGCGGTGGTGTCAATATTCACTACCTTGAGAAAAAGCTGGGGCTTTAAGCTGGTAGGGCTTGGCCCTGGCCGTGATAATTGGCAGGAGTCGTTATGAACTGGTTACAACTGCGCGTCGCGGTCGATAAGCCCGAGGTCGAAGCCCTGGAAGACGCGCTGCTGGCCTCCGGGGCGGTGTCGGTGACCTTGGAAGATGGCGCCGACGACCCGATTCTCGAACCGGGGGTGGGCGAAACCCCGCTTTGGAATAGTCTGCGGGTCACCGGACTCTACCCCTCCGATATTCATACCGAGCTGGCTTATCAGCTGCTGAGCGAAAATTTTCCGGGCCAGCTCGAACACTGGCGCTGGGAGATTCTCGAAGACCAGCCCTGGGAAACCCTCTGGACCGAGCACTACCAGCCCATCCAATGCGGTGACAGATTGTGGATTTGTCCCAGCTGGCGCGAACCACCGAATCCGGATGCGGTCAACCTCTCCCTCGACCCCGGCCTGGCCTTTGGCTCCGGGACTCATCCGACGACGTTTCTCTGCCTGCAATGGCTGGACGCCCAGCCACTGGCGGGTAAAACCGTGGTCGATTTTGGCTGTGGCTCGGGGATTCTCGCCATCGCGGCCTTATTGTTGGGTGCCAAGCGGGTCATCGCCACCGATAACGACCCCCAGGCCCTGCTGGCCACCCGCGATAACGCTCGGCGCAATGGCCTCAGTGAAGAGCAGCTCAGTGTCTGTCTGCCGCAGGCGCTCGAGACTGGGCCAGTCGATATTGTGCTGGCCAATATTCTTGCCGAACCACTGATTACCTTGGCGCCGCAATTGAGAGCGCTGACCGCACCCGGTGGCCAGCTGTGCCTTTCGGGCATGATTGCCTCCCAGGGCGAAGCGGTAATGGCGGCCTATAGTGAGGTGTTTCGCTTTGCGGTCCCACTGCGCCGCGAGGAATGGCTTTGCCTGAGCGCTGAAAAGCAGGTTTGAGTTTGTTGCCTCCCCGGGTTGGCAAGGGTTTGTCGTGAGCCGGGTCGCTGCGGGCTGTCCGAGTTGTCAGTCGGTGTTCTTTGTCAGCGCGGCTCAGGGCAAGGTTGCCAATAACTTGGTGCGCTGTGGTCGCTGTGGCCATCTATTTAGTGTTGTTGAACATTTAACGCAAAGCCTGCCGGAACCGGAAGAGGTACTGCGTCCCGCTGAGCCAGAAACCCCGATAGAGTTACAGCCAGTGCTCGGCGCAGGGTGGGTGGGTGAGGGCGATGAGGCCGACTTGCCTGCCGCACAGCCCGGCATGCCTGTGGAGGCAATCGTTTTGGCGGATGCCGGCGGATCTGAGCTTGAGTATGGTGCTGTGGCTTCGCCCGGCGAATCATTTTTTGTGCCGCCCAATTTGAGGCTCGACCTAGGCGATGACTTTGAGCTTACCAGCCCCGCTGCAGTCGCAGGGGGCTTGGCCCGCAGGGTGGCCTTGGCGGTGGTGATTGTCAGCTTCGCGCTGATCGGCCTGGCGGGGCAATTTGTGGTCTTCCAGTTGCCGGCTTTGAGCCAGACACCGGAGTATCGGCCGTGGCTGCAGGGCTTTTGTCGTCTGCTGTCCTGCCAGCTGGCGGCTTATGCAGCACCAAGTCTAGTGCGTGTCGAGCATTTACAGGTGCGTGACCATCCCGATCTACAGGGCAGCCTTTTGGTAGAGTTGGTGCTCACCAATACGGCCCCTCTAGAGCAGGCTTTTCCAGTGTTGATCTTGAGTTTTGATGAATTGAGTGGTCGGCGAATAGCGGCGCGACGTCTGGTGGCCGCAGAATATTTGCCGAAAAGCATCGACCCAAACGGACGGATACCGGTGAATAAGGCGGTCAGGATCAGGTTGGGGATTCTCGACCCGGGGGCACGCGCCCTTTCCTACGCGGTCGTCGTCGCGCAATAAATTTTTTATTCTTTTTCCTTCCGCCGCTCTGGTGGTGGGCGTATGATGGTCGACCGTTTTTATACGGCGCTATTCTCAATGCTGCCCAGTCTGTGCCGCATTGGTTTTAAGCGGCCATTGATACGGTTCTATTCTAATTGAGTCCTCGTGGAGAGGTTGCAATTGCTACAGATCGGCCCCCATCTTATTCACAGCCCACTGGTGCTGGCGCCCATGGCCGGTGTCGCAGACCTGCCCTTTCGCCGCTTGTGTCGTCGTTTTGGTGCCGGTATGGCGGCCTCGGAAATGCTGACGGCCGACACCCGTCAATGGGCGTCGCAGAAGTCCCGCTTTCGCCTGCCGGTGCGGGATGAGGCCGAACCCCGAGTGGTGCAGATTGCCGGTGCCGAGCCCCAGCAATTGGCCGAGGCGGCGCAACGTAGTGCCGATCTCGGGGCGCAGATTATCGATATTAATATGGGTTGCCCAGCAAAAAAAGTCTGTAAGCGAGCGGCGGGTTCCGCGCTGTTGCGTGAAGAGGCGCTGGTGGCAGAAATCTTACAGACGGTGGTGAAAGCGGTCACTATTCCCGTGACTCTAAAAATTCGCACCGGCTGGGATACGCAAAGTCGCAATGCTTTGATCATTGCGCGCTTGGCCGAGGATGCGGGTATTCAGGCCTTGGCCATACACGGTCGCACGCGGGCCTGTCTTTTCAGGGGCGCGGCGGAGTACGACACCATTGCTGAAGTGGTGGCCGGCGTCAGTATCCCGGTTATTGCCAATGGCGACATTACCTCGCCGCAGCAGGCTCAGGCCGTATTGGCGTATACCGGCGCAGCGGCGCTGATGATTGGTCGCGCTGCGCAGGGCCAGCCCTGGTTATTTCGGCAAATAAACAATTTTTTACGGGGCGAGCCCCAGTTCGTGCCGACTCGGCTTGAGATTACTGCGTTAATTCTTGAGCACCTCGGCGCCCTGCACGCCTACTACGGCGAGGAGCTGGGTTTGCGTATCGCCCGCAAACACGTCGGTTGGTATCTGGATAATCTGGGGTTTCAGCGCAGCCATCGCAAGGCCTTTAACCACCTGCTTGATACCGCACAACAACTTGAATTTATTGGTGAATTACTATTAACAACAAATAATAATAATCAGGGAATAGCGGCATGAATTCAGTACCAAAACAACTATTTGAGCATGAAATACAATTGTCAGAAGTCGATGTAACAAGCTCGAATTATTCGCTGCGCCACTGTGTTGAGCGGGCGATGGAAGAGTACTTTAGCCACCTGGACGGCCAAACCTGCACCGATCTCTACCAGCTGGTGCTGCAGGAGGTTGAAGACCCTCTGCTCACCGCTGTGATGAAATACACCCGCAACAACCAGAGCAAAGCTTCCGAAATGCTCGGCTTGAATCGCGGTACCTTGCGCAAAAAACTGAAGCTTTACGACCTGCTTTAAGTTCCAGGGTTTGCGCTCAACCAGCCACTCTTTAACAGGGTAGAAGTTATGACCGATCGTATCATTACCATTCGACGCGCCTTGATTAGCGTTTCCGATAAAACTGGCATCGTGGAATTTGCCCGCGCCTTGAACGGCATGGGTGTCGAAATTCTCTCCACCGGCGGCACCTTCCGCCTGCTAATTGAAAATGATATTAAGGCTGTCGAGGTGTCCGACTACACCGGTTTTCCCGAAATGATGGATGGTCGAGTTAAGACACTTCACCCTAAAGTGCACGGCGGTATCTTGGGCCGACGCGGCACCGATGATGCGGTGATGGACGAACATGGCATTCGCCCCATCGACATGGTGATAGTCAATCTTTACCCCTTCGAACAAACCGTTGCCAAGCTCGATTGCGACCTGCTGGATGCGATTGAAAATATCGATATCGGTGGTCCAACAATGGTGCGAGCGGCCGCTAAAAATCATGCCGATGTAGCGATCGTCGTCAATGTCGATAACTACGAAAGCATCCTGGCAGAGATGTCGGCCAATGCCGGTGGCCTCGGCCAAACGCGTCGCTTTGACCTCGCCGTGAGTGCCTTTGAGCACACTGCGGCCTATGATGGTGCGATCGCGAATTATCTCGGCGCTAAGCTTCCCGTCGAAGATGAGGGCGAAGATAGTTGCTTCCCGCGCACCTGGAATATGCAATTCCGCAAGTCACAGGTAATGCGCTACGGAGAGAACCCTCACCAGCGCTCGGCGTTTTATGTTGAAAAGACAGCGGGTGAGGCGAGTGTGGCGACAGCAACGCAGTTGCAGGGCAAGGCATTGTCCTACAACAATATCGCCGACACGGATGCCGCGCTGGAGTGCGTTAAGCAGTTTGATGAGCCGACCTGTGTGATTGTTAAGCACGCCAACCCCTGTGGTGTGGCGACGGCGCCGAACTTGCTGGCGGCTTACGATAAGGCCTTTAGCACCGATACGGAGTCGGCCTTTGGCGGCATTATCGCCGTCAACCGCCCGCTCGATGCGGCGACGGCGCAGGCGATTGTCGACCGTCAGTTTGTCGAGGTGATTATTGCCCCGGCGGTGGACGCCGACGCGATTGAGATTATTGCGGCCAAGAAAAACGTCAGGCTTTTGTCCTGCGGCCAATGGCAGGCAGCGGCTACCCTCGGTTGGGATTACAAGCGCGTCAACGGCGGTTTGCTGATACAGGATAGAGATAGCAAGCTGACCGGCGCAGCCGATTTGACGGTGGTCAGTAAGCGCGCACCCACGGCGGCGGAAATTGCCGATTTACTCTTCGCCTGGAAGATTGCCAAATTCGTTAAATCGAATGCCATTATTTACTGCCGTGACGCGCAAACCATCGGTGTTGGCGCCGGGCAAATGAGTCGGGTTAATTCAGCGCGCATCGCCGGTATTAAAGCCGAGCATGCGGGGCTGGAAGTGACGGGGTCGGTGATGGCGTCCGATGCCTTCTTCCCCTTCCGCGACGGCATCGACAACGCGGCTGCTGCAGGTATCGCTGCGGTGATTCAGCCCGGTGGTTCGATTCGCGATGAAGAGGTGATCGCCGCTGCCGATGAAAATGACATGGCGATGGTGTTTACCGGCACGCGTCACTTCCGTCACTAATCGAGACGGTCTTTTCCTCCTAAACCCAGCGGGCGCTTAATCTGCTTGCTGGGTTTTTACTTGCGAGTATTCAGTAAGGCAATTTCCTCCGCGCTGGCCGGGGCGAAGCGTTTTAGGCGCACACCCTCCCTCTCTATCGTTTCGTCGAACATGGCTAGTGGGCGCACCCATAGCCCTCGTTCGCCATAAAGTGCGCGATACACCACGAAAATTTCGTCGGTTTCGCTGTGTTTGGCAATATTGTCGACGGCGTAAAACTGCCCTTTAAAGTGCCTATAAATACCGGGTTCAATCATGTTGTTGGCTCGATGTTAGAGGTGGCCTGATGGCTGGTGAGCCGTACTATGTTGGCCGTTAATAAGATCTCTAGGTTTATTTTACGCGAAACTGCTTAAGTCGTTTGATGGATATTCGCTACTAGATCGTTTGATGCAGAGGCCACTGATGATTGCCTAATCCCGATTGGCCATAAAGGGTGAAGGTGGGCCGGAAGAGCGAGTGACAGGTCTGCGAGCAAAATGTGTTGGCGAGACTAGATTAGCATCTATTTTTAGAGGCCGTTGTAAAGTATCGGCACAGCTGGTCGCAAACCATCGGCAAAACTGTGACGCTTGCCCGGCTACGTTAGCTGTTACCTTGCGGGAAGCGGAGTCGCCAACTATAACTATGGGCCAGTTTGATCAACATCTAGATTTCAGTGTGTAGTTGGCTCATAAGGGTTTTTGATAAACCCTCTTTGCGGCGCTTGTGCCCTCCCGGTACAATCGCCGTTTTTATTTGTAGTGAAGATGACAATGGATATTCTGGTAATTGGTTCGGGTGGTCGTGAGCATGCGTTGGCCTGGAAAGCGGCGCAGGGCAAGGCCATCGGTACGGTGTATGTGGCATCGGGCAACGGCGGTACGGCGAGTGACGACCAGTTAGAAAATATTCAAATTGGCGCCGATGATTTTTCTGCCCTGGCTGACTTCGCTGTCGAGAAGTCTATTGGCCTGACTATTGTCGGCCCCGAGGCCCCCTTGGTGGATGGTATCGTCGATTACTTTCGCGACAGGGATTTACCGATCTTTGGCCCCAGCAAGGGTGCGGCTCAGCTTGAGGGTTCTAAGGCCTTCACTAAAGATTTCCTCGCGCGCAATAACATCCCCAGCGGTGCCTATCAGAGTTTTACCGAAGTCGAACCGGCCCTGGCTTATTTGCAAGAAATGGGTGCGCCGATCGTGATTAAGGCCGATGGCCTCGCTGCTGGCAAAGGCGTGATTGTCGCCATGGAGTTGGCGGAAGCCGAAGCGGCTGTTAAAGATATGCTCGCCGGCAATGCCTTTGGTGAAGCGGGCCACCGAGTGGTGATCGAAGAGTTTCTCGAGGGTGAAGAAGCCAGTTTTATCGTTATGGTTGATGGCGAAAATGTCCTGCCGATGGCTACCAGTCAAGATCACAAACGCGTAGGCGATGGCGATACCGGACCCAATACCGGCGGTATGGGAGCGTACTCGCCAGCACCGGTGGTGACGGATATTATTTATCAGCGCATTATGGATGAAGTCATTATGCCCACCGTGCGCGGTATGGCCGCAGAGGGTAATGAGTACACGGGGTTTCTTTACGCGGGCCTAATGATTGATGCCGAGGGCACGCCGAAAGTTATCGAGTACAACTGCCGCTTTGGCGACCCCGAAACACAGCCGATTATGTTGCGCCTACGCTCCGACCTGGTTGACCTTTGCCTTGCCGCCCTCGATAAAAAGCTCGCCACTACGACTGCCGAGTGGGATGAGCGCAAGGCTGTTGGTATTGTGATAGCAGCCGGTGGCTATCCTGCCAGTTATGAAAAAGGTGCGGTGATTGGCGGCCTGATGGCGGAAGAGAGTGACTTGAAGGTGTTTCATGCCGGCACTCTACAGAGCGACAATGGTGATATTTTAGCCAATGGCGGTCGTGTGCTTTGTGTTACTGCGCTGGGCGATAGTATTGGTGAAGCCCAGCAACGGGCCTATCAAGCAAGCCAAAAAATCAGCTGGAAAGACAGCTTCTATCGCAAAGATATTGGCTGGCGGGCCATTGCCCGCGAACAGGGTTGAGGGCCGAGCTTTAACTCGCCGTTAAATGGTACCTGGTGTGCTTTCGTTTCGTCGAGTGAGTGGCGTGAGGGCTTCGATAATCGCCTTCTGGTTGTCAGTATCCCGCCTTGATTAACCTTCTGTAAAAGGGGGGCTTCTGGTCTTGTTCCGCTGTCGTGTGGCGGCAGAATTTTAGCTACAATCCACGACTACTGGCTAAATCTACTGGTGAAGATGATGACTGTGCGCCACCTTTCTAGATTCGATCGATTATTAATGCAGGCCGATGTTGCCCTGCGCACTCTGGCAAGTACGCCCCGAGCCCGGCGCGGTTCACCGGCGGCATCGCGTGCGGAGTCGACCTTGAGCAGTGCAGAAAAGCGCCATTCAGCGGCTCTAATGCGGGTCAATCATAGCGGTGAAGTTTGCGCCCAGGCGCTCTATCAGGGACAGGCCTTAACGGCCAAAAAAGTCAGTATGCAGGCTGAAATGGAAGCTGCGGCCAGTGAAGAGGTCGACCACCTGGCCTGGTGTGAGCAGCGGATTACAGAGCTCGGCAGTTATACGAGTGTTTTAAACCCTCTGTGGTATGGCCTATCTTTTGGTATTGGCGCGGGTGCGGGAGCGATTAGTGACCGTCTTAGCCTAGGTTTTGTTGCCGCCACGGAAGAGCAGGTGTGTCAGCATTTAAAGGGGCACTTGACGGAGCTACCGGGGGAGGACGGCAAAAGCCGAGCGATCGTTGAGCAGATGATCGAGGATGAGGAAGCCCACGCGGTGAGTGCTTTGCGCAATGGTGGGCTGCCTTTCCCGGCGCCAGTGAAAGCGGCGATGGGCCTAGTGGCGAAAGCGATGACGGAAAGTAGCAGCCGCTTTTAGCCGTAGTTCTCAGTAAATTACAGTGTTGGGGCGCCGATTAGTCGAAATCGCTAAAGCCTCGCTCTTGCTGTAGGCCTTGGACGATGCCGAGGATTTTGTCCTTTATCCAGGTATGGGTGGGGGAGTTTAGCGAGCGACGGTGCTGTACCAGTACAGCGGGTATTTCCGGATAGTGCTCGATTTCTTTCGGGTAGGGTTTACGCACGATTTCATAGTATTCGCCCTCTTGCTTTAGGTCGTCCATGGTTGCCATCATCAGGCAGTCCGACGAATTGAGCGTGTCGAGAGCCGTCATTAGCTGGTCGGTGGTCAAAGCTTTACGGCGTTTGCGACCGAGTTCGTGGAGCATGCGGTCGAAGCGACTTTCTGTATTGGGTGAGACCTTGTCGGCGATCAGTAAAAAATACTGCACAAAGGGATATTCCAGCAATTCATCGAGGCTGGGATTGCAGTCAGACAAGGGGTGGCCCTTGCGCATCCATATCGCGGGGCGAAAGCTGCCCAGCGGTGTAACGATAAAATCTTTCGGCAAGGGTTTTTTAACTTCCATAGCGAAGTCAATTTCACCGGACTCTAGCAGCTGTTCATAATTGTCGCTAATGTTTGAGACGGCCAGAGAAATCCCCGGTGACTCTTCTTGCAATAGCTTCGTCAGTTCGGGCACTGCCTGTACGGCCATAAACTCGGGTGCGACGAGATGTATAGAGGTGCTTCGCGTGGCGGGGTCAAAGTCTTGCTTCTCTAGCACCAGGGAGACGTTGTTGAGTATTTCGGGCAGTTGGCGCTGTATTTCGAGGGCGCGAGGTGTGGGTACTAAACCTCGCCCACTGCGAGTAAACAGGGGGTCGTCGAAGGCGGTGCGCAAGCGCAGCAAGGTCTTGCTCATGGCGGGTTGGGTGACGAACATACGCTCTGCAGAGCGGGTGACATTGCGTTCTTCAAGGAGCACTTGCATGGCGACGAGTAAGTTGAGGTCGACGCGGGAGAGGGTGTCTACGGACATGGCATAAATTTAAGTTATTAGGATTGGTTTTAATTGTATCTCAACTTATGCTTGGGTAAATACTCTTTATTCTTGCAGGGGGGTGTAAAGGCAGAATTTGGTGCGCTGGCATCAATAAGGTATCCCTTCTAGTTATGGCATAAATAAAAACAGTACATTTCATTTATGTGGCGAGAGTGTCTATAGTTCACTCCATCGTTAGTGAGCAACGGGACCTAGGATCCCTTGCTAGCGGATTTACCTCCTAACCCCCTGTATTATACCTTTTCGGGGAGCGCAAGCTCCCCGCTTTTTTTTGCCTAAAATTTGTCAAAAAAACCTGCCTCTTACTCCCCGCTCAGGTCTTCCTCGAGAATTTCATAGCTGTGGCTAATGACGACACCGCCCTTGCCGAGCATAATGGATGCCGAACAGTACTTTTCGGCTGATAGCTCCACGGCTCGTTTCACCTGCTTGTCTTTTAGCCCCCGGCCCTTGACCACAAAGTGAATGTTGATGGCGGTGAATACGGCGGGCACGGCATCGGCGCGCTCGGCCTCAAGCTCTGCGTGGCAGGCGCTGACCTGCTGGCGGCTTTTCTTCAAAATACTCATCACATCAAAGCTAGCGCAACCGCCCATGCCGATCAGCAGCATCTCCATTGGGCGAATGCCCATATTGCGTCCGCCGAGGGACTCGGGGCCGTCCATGACGACCGAGTGGCCACTACCGGACTCCCCCAAAAACATGGCGTTATCGACCCATTTTACTTTGGCTTTCATGGTTTATTCCCTTTGCTGTTCGGTAGGCTTGGTGGCCTAGTTGTTGGTTCGGGGGGAGGGCGTGCTCTAGCACGCCGCTGTCGGGATATTCTTTGCGGCTGGCATTATAGATGCCTGTTAGCTCAAAGGTTTACATTAATATTCTGAAAGTGCGATGATGAGAGTCAATAGTGAAGAATAAATACATGGAGCGAAAATCGTGAGTCTGAAACCTATTACCCCGCATATCGACAATCTTGAACAATTTCTCGGTCACTGCCATCGGCGGCGTTATCCGGCGAAGAGTACTTTGATCTATGCCGGTGATAGCAGCGATACCCTGTACTACATTATTAGTGGCTCGGTGACGGTGCTGATTGAAGATGATGATGGTCGCGAGATGATTGTCGCCTATTTGAATCCTGGTGATTTCTTCGGTGAGATGGGGTTGTTTGGGCAGGAAGATCGCAGTGCCTGGATACGCGCGAAAAGCGAATGTGATGTGGCGGAGATTAGCTATGATAATTTCCATGCCTTGACCAAAGCTCACCCCGACTTTCTCTATGCGGTGTCGATGCAAATGGCTCAGCGTCTGCGAGACACGACACGAAAAGTCGGTGATCTCGCCTTCCTCGATGTGACGGGCCGTGTGGCGCGGACACTACTCGACTTGAGTAAGGAGCCGGATGCCATGACTCACCCCGACGGTATGCAAATCAAAATTACCCGCCAGGAAATTGGCCGCATTGTGGGCTGCTCACGGGAAATGGTGGGCCGAGTGCTTAAGGTGCTTGAGCAGCAAGATTTGGTATGGGTGAAAGGTAAAACCATGGTTGTACACGGCACTCGTTAAAGGCCGCTCTTCATCGATATTGTACGGCGCCTTCTCTAATAAGAATAAGGCGCCGTTTTTCTATCTGGCCCTATATTTCGCCAACAGGCTGTGGTGCTGCTCGACGGCCAGCCTTGGGCCGAATTGCGTGACGACGGTCGCCGAGGCGATGCTGGCTAACTCCCCCGCCTGCCGGTAGTCCATGCCATTGGTGATGCCGTAGAGAAAGGCGCCGGCAAACATATCCCCGGCGCCATTGGTGTCAACAGCAGTAACCGCAGTAGGGGCAATGCGGTGGCTGTTTTCTCCGTCAAACACGAATGCACCCTCTGCGCCTAGGGTGATGGCAAAGGTAGAGGCTGTTTGTTTCATGCCCTCGACGGCGTCATCCAATGAGCTTGTGCCCGTCCAGCTAAAAGCCTCGTCTTTGTTGCAAAACAACAGGTCGACGTGCTCGCCGATCATCTCCTGTAGGCCATCGCGGAAAAACTCAACCATACCTGGGTCGGAGAGGCTGAAGGCGGTCTTGGTGCCCGCTTCCTCTGCTTGCTTGCGACATTCTATGGCGGCATCTTTACCGGTCGGAGATGTCACCAAGTAGCCTTCGGTGTAAATGTATTTGGCGCTGGCGATAGCATCGAGGTTGAGGTTTTTACGACAGAGGGTTTCGCTAATGCCAAGGTAGGTGTTCATGGTGCGTTCGGCATCGGGCGTGATCAATACTAGGCACTTGCCGGTGGTGCCCTCGGGTAAGTGCTCGACACCGCTGTGGCTGACCCCGGCTTTACTGAGGTCGTCTAAATAGAAGCGACCGTTGTCATCGCCGGCAACTTTGCACGACTGATAGGCGCTACCGCCAAAACTGGCAACGGCCATAATGCTGTTGGCCGCCGAACCACCGCTGGCGCGCTTGGCCATCACCAGGTGATTGTCGAGGAGATTAATGAGTTCGAGCTGCCGCGTCTCGTCGACCAGCGTCATGACGCCTTTCTCAATGCCATAGGTGGCGAGCTCTGCATCGCTGATTTCAATTTCGGTATCGACCAGTGCCGCGCCTATGCCGTAGACATCGAGTGTTTTCATGTGGGGTTCCAGTAAGTTGGGGTGTGCTTAATATTCAAATAGCTTGCCATTCAGCCTGGCGGTAGACTATTCCAAGAAATATTTTAACAGTAAATACGATGGCTCGAGATGGCATCGGGTACTTTGTGGGAATAAGACTTTGGCCAAAAAAAAGCGTAGGAAGAATGGGAAAAAAACCAATAAGACGCAAGGTTCGACATCGGGTTTGAAAAAGCTTTTTACAACAGTTTTTATTTCGCTTCTGGCCATCAGTCTGCTTGGCCTGGTAGTGCTAGATTATCGTTTAACGAGTCGCTTCTCCGGCAGTAAATGGGCCCTGCCGAGTCACGTCTACAGTCGTGCGCTGGAGCTGTACGAGGGGCTAGCGCTATCCCGTGAAGACTTTCTCTGGGAGCTGGAGAGGCTGGGCTATCGCCGCGTTACCAAACTCAGTGCTACGGGCCAGTATCGCCTGCAAGGTCGACGTATCGATGTGTACTCCCGGGCCTTCCAATTTTGGGATGCAAGCAAGCCGGCGAAAATATTTTCTTTGACCTTTAACAATGCTCAGATTGCGAAGCTGCAGGGCTTCCAGGGCAAGCCCTTAACGCTGCTACGTCTCGAGCCGCTGCGGATTGGCGGTATATATCCGGCTCATCTCGAAGATCGCCTGCCGGTGCGGCTTGAGGCGCTGCCGCCACTATTGCTGGAAAGCCTCATTGCTGTCGAGGACAGGGATTTTTACCAGCACTATGGGGTGTCGCTGCGGGGTATCGGCAGAGCGCTCGTCAATAACCTGCGTCCGGGTAGTGCCACGCAGGGTGGTAGCACCCTTACCCAGCAGTTAGTGAAGAACCTCTATCTTACTCGGGAGCGTACTTTGTTGCGCAAGGTACTTGAGGCGGTGATGGCGCTGATGTTGGAGCAGCACTACAGCAAGGGTGAAATCATTGAGGCCTACATCAACGAAATCTATCTGGGTCAGGCGGGCAAGCGGGCGATCCATGGTTTTGGCATGGCGAGCCAGCATTACTTTCATCAGCCTTTGGCCGAGTTGGACTTGCACCAGGTCGCGCTGTTGGTGGCGATAGCCAAGGGTGCGTCTTATTACGATCCGCGTCGCCACGGCGAGCGGGTGTTAACGCGGCGCAATCTGGTGATTAGCCTACTAGCGGATCAGGGTCTAATTAACAACGCCACTGCCCGCAGAGCGAGCCAGCAAGCCTTGGATATATCGGCACGCCCCGGCACCCGCACTAATCCCTTTCCGGCCTATCTCGACCTGGTCAAGCGACAGCTGCGCCAGGACTACGACGAAGAGGATTTACACGGCGGTGGTTTGCGCGTGTTTACTCACTTTGATCCACAGGTGCAACGGAAGTTAGAGATGGTGGTTAGCCGGAAGCTACCTGCCCTGGAGCGGCAAAAAGGCCTAGAGGGCAAGCCCCTCGAGATGTCTGCATTGGTGGTTCGGGTAGGCACGGCCGAGGTGCAGGCGCTCGTTGGCGGACGCGAGCCTCGCTTTGCGGGATTCAATCGAGCGCTCGATGCGCGGCGGCCCGTCGGCTCAACGATTAAGCCTGCGGTCTATTTGACAGCGCTGCAGAGGCCTGGTGACTACACCTTGGTAAGCCCCATTAGCGATGCGGAGGTGGTGATTCCCGCCGAGCACGGTGAGACCTGGCGACCACAGAATTTCGATCGCAAGAGTCACGGTGAGGTGCCGCTGTTCCAGGCCATGGCTCAATCCTACAATTTGGCGACGGCGCGTTTGGGCATGGATGTGGGCTTGAAGAATATCGGCGCTACCTTGCGTCGCTTGGGCTACCAAGGCCCTCTACCACTGGTGCCAGCCCTGACTCTTGGCGCGGTTTCGATGTCGGCCTTTGATGTGGCGACGATCTATCACACCATCGCCGCCGGTGGTTTTTATTCACCGCTGGCGTCGATTCACAGTGTTTATAGTGCCGAAAACCAGCCGTTGAAGCGCTACCCCTACCGTGTCGAAAGCCGCTTTGATGGCGGTGCCATACATTTATTGCAGTATGCCATGCAGGTCGTGATGCGCGAGGGCACAGGCCGTAGCGCCTATCGCTATCTGGGCGATGATATTGCCGTGGCCGGTAAAACGGGCACCTCGAACGATCAGCGCGATAGCTGGTTCAGTGGTTTTAGTGGTGACTATTTGGCGGTAGTTTGGTTGGGCCGCGATGACAATGGAAAAATGCCCTTTACGGGTTCCTCCGGCGCCTTGCAGCTTTGGAGCGAATTGATGGCTGACTTAAAGGTGGCCACCCTAGATTTTTCTCGCCCGGACAATATCGTCTATCACTGGGTGACTCCCGCGCGTGGCCTGCTGAGTGAAGAGGGTTGCGAGGGGGCGAGGTATATACCCTTTATCGCGGGCAGTGAGCCCGAGATCCTGGCTTCCTGCCGGCCTAAGCGAGGGCGCAAGATGATCGACTGGTTTAAAGCCTTGCTAAATTGATGTCGGCCCGAACGTTTTTGTATCGAGTTTTAATAAAGGCGCGTTACTAAAAGTAATAAAGAGGAGTTTGAAAATATGTGGCTAAGGTGTGTTCGGCTACTTGCTGTCGCGGTGTTAGTACTGGCGACGAGCGCTTGTGCGCCTTTACAGGCACCGCGAGGTTCTACACCAGCGGTAAAATCGAGCCAGTCCGAAACGGTGGGCCCTACGGGAAAACAGCCGCAACAAGTGGCAAAAAAAATAGTTCCGGCCCGGCAAACAACGAGCCCGGCCCAAAGGGCCGTGAGTATTCTGCTGCAAGAGGGCTGGGGCTATTATCGGGTAGAAAATTACCCGCGCTCGATTGCTATTGCCGAGCGGGCGCAGCGCTTAGATCCACAGCGTGCCGAGGTTTATTTGCTCCTGTCGAGCAGTTATTTTGTTCAAAGCAAGACGGGTCTGGCTGAACACTTGGCTCAACGCGGGCTGTCGCTAAGCCAGGGTGATGCGGCGATTCGGCACAAGCTACAAAGCCTGTTGGTTCAAATTCGTGGCGCGGTGCTTTAAGTGTATGGCGTTGAGGGCATAGTTGGCCGGGTTTATTTTTTGCTTAATATCACCAGCTTAAAGCCCTCGGCCTCGATAATTTTTTCGCTGTGGGTAAACAGGGGTTGGGCGAGCTTCTCAAGTGGTACAAATTGGTTAACTACAAACAGCGCACGGCCCGCTGGTTTTAAGTGCCTGGCTGCAGAGTTCAGGAATTTTTCAGTCAGGCGGCTATCGGTTTTAAAGCCCTGGTGAAAGGGTGGGTTGCAGATCAGTGCGTCAAAGGTGGCGGTAATACCGCTGGCACAATCATCGCTGACGACCTCGCCATTAATATTAAAGACGGTAAAATTTTTGCGACAGGCAATGATCGCTGCGGCACAGTTATCGCTGGCAACAATGTGTAGATTTACCTCTGATAAAGCTTGAGCGGCCATCACCGACAAGTAGCCGTAGCCACAGCCTAGGTCGAGTAGGGTTTCAGGGCTTGTTGCGAAGCCCGCAAAAAATTCGCTGAGGTGTTGAGCGAGCAGAGCGCTCCCCCGATCAATCTTGTTCCAGCCAAATAACCCCGGTTTGCTATAGAGCTTATTGCCATTACAGGTAATGACTGGCGCTAGTTTTTCGTAAGGCGCTTTAAGGGCTAATACGCGCTTTTCACTATCGTTTGCCGAAGTCTTGGTCTTACAAATAGTGGCGAGATAATGGTTGCCGTGTTTAGCCACCGAGGCCCGGTTATTAAAATAGACAGCGGCTTTACTGGCGTAGGTTTTAATGCCTTCATTTTTTGCGCCGAGGAGGACTAGCTCGCCGTCGTCGGCGAGCAAGCGCAGTGCGTGGTTAATGATGTGGTGGGCCACGAGCTTTTCTTTCGAGACTCGGTAAACCACGCGCTGGAAGCTGCCGTTGGAAAATACGCTGAAGTCAAAGTCATTGAGCAGGCCCTGGCAATTGGCGAGCTGGGCCTGTTGAATGATGTCGACACGGTTGCTGAGTATTTGTACGGCGGGGTTAAGGTTGGCAAAGGGGATGTCGACCAGGTTTTCATCGGCCACGAGCAGGCAGGGTTTGCCCGAGCTAGGCCTGTGTAGATAGGGTTGCAGCAATAAGAAAGTATCGATCATAAGGTGTCGTTAGTGGGTTGCCTTGTTTAATAAGCGAGCCGCATCGATGGCGAAGTAGGTCAAAATGGCATCGGCGCCGGCGCGCTTAAAGGCCAGTAGCGACTCCATCATTACCGTATCTTTGTCGAGCCAGCCCTTCTCAAAGGCAGCCATATGCATGGCGTATTCACCGCTCACTTGGTAGGCAAAGGTTGGCGCTTGCAGCTCATTTTTCACCCGGTGTAGCACGTCGAGATAGGGCATGCCGGGTTTGATCATCAGCATATCGGCACCCTCAGCAAGGTCCAGGGCACACTCGTGTAGGGCTTCGTTGCTATTGGCTGGGTCCATTTGGTAGCTGAATTTGTCGCCACCTTTAATATTGCCAGCCGAGCCGACAGCGTCGCGAAAGGGGCCGTAGTAGCTTGAGGCGAATTTGGCGGCGTAGGCTAAAATGCGCGTATTCACGTAGCCGCTGTGCTCCAGTGCCTGGCGAATGGCGCCAATGCGCCCATCCATCATGTCGGAGGGCGCGACGATATCAACGCCGGCCTCGGCGTGGGAGAGAGCTTGTTTGACGAGGGCTTCAAGAGTCGTGTCGTTAAGCACATAGCCTGCTTCGTCGATGATGCCGTCCTGGCCGTGGGTGGTGAAGGGATCGAGGGCGACATCGGTAATAATGCCGAGTTCGGGGCAGCGCTGCTTGAGAGCGCGCACCGCGCGTTGGGCGAGGCCCTCCGGATTCCACGCTTCCTCTGCAGTTAGGCTTTTACATTGGCCGGGAGTGACGGGGAAAAGTGCCAGCGCGGGAATGCCAAGCAAGTAGCATTCCTCGGCAAGGTCGCAAAGTAGGTCGATCGATAGGCGTTCAACACCAGGCATTGATGGCACGGCCTCGCGCTGACGACTGCCTTCAACGACAAAGACGGGGTAGATCAAATCATTCACCGTGAGGTGATTTTCGCGCACCAAGCGTCGGGAAAAATCGTCGCGTCGGTTGCGACGCATACGGGTGGCGGGGTACGCTCCGCGAGCAAATTGCCAGCTCATTCGTGCTTAGCTCCTATGAAGGGTTGTCGATCGGCGCTCATTTTAACGACCTTTCTACTTACAGCCTATCTAGATGACATTTTAGCGCGTTAATTAACGCTAGCCCCAGGGGAAATCTTAACTATGAACACCGCTATTGGCATTGAACTGCCCGAAGAAATTGCCGCCATACAAGATGGCATCGAAGCTTTTGTGCGTAAAGAGGTGCTGCCCCGCCACCAGAAACATGAAGCCCTGCTGCATGACCCGCGTAAGAAATACACCGAAGAGGGGCGCTATAGCCCCGATGTTGTTGAGCTGATTGGTGAGATCAGAATGGCTTCATCGCAAGCGGGCTATTTCAATATGAGCGCGCCGGAATCCATTGGCGGTAGTGAAATGGGCTTGCTGGCCTATTACTCGGCCTGGGAGCGCGTGTTTCATGTCTGTGGTGGTCTTAACTGGCTGGGTGTTTATTCCATCAGCCACTGGGCCTTTGGCCCCAGTCCGGTGCTCACCCAAATTACCGAGCGGGCGCGAGAGGAGATCCTCACCGACATGGTGGCGGGTAAAACCTCCATGTGTTTTGGGCTATCGGAGCCCGGTGCGGGTTCCGATGCCACCATGTTGAAAACCAGAGCCAGGCGCGATGGTGAGGGTTGGCGCATTACCGGTCGTAAACTGTGGACATCAAACTCCCCCCAGGCGCAATACTGCATCGTCTTCGCCATTACCGATGAGGAAAAAGCCAGTCAGCGCAAGGGTGGCATTAGTGCCTTTTTAGTGCCGATGGATGCGCTGGGCCTTGAAATTGAGAGCATTGTTAAGATGTTTGGCCATATTGGTGGCGATGAAGGGGCTCTGCTGTTTGATGACGTGAAAGTCGAGTCCTGGCAGTTGGTCGGTGAGCTCGACAAGGGTTTTACGATTGCCATGTTGGGTGTGTCTTTGGGACGGGTTTACAACTCGGCTCGCGCCGTGGGTTTGGCGCGATGGGGTCTCGACATGGCCTTTGACTACATTGCTCAGCGCGAAGCCTTTGGTAAGGCCATTGCCGAATATCAAGGGGTGACATTCCCGCTGGCAGAATCCGCCACCGAAATTCATGCCGCCCATTTAATGGCTCTCAATACCTGCCTGCTGCTCGACAAAGGTAAACCAGCGGTTAAGGAGCTGTCGATGACCAAGGCCTATTCCGTTGAGAAAGCAGTGAAGGCGATGGATAGGGTGATGCAAGTTCACGGTGCCATGGGCCTGACCAACGAAATGGGCTTGAACGATGCCTGGGAAACCTTGCGCTCGATTAATGTTGCCGATGGCACCAATGAGATACTGCGTCGAACGGTGGTACAGCGCATGCTGAAGGGCGATCTTGATTTATAGTGAGCCCAAGCTAGCGTGGGTATAGGGTTTGAGGTGAGTAATGACGGATCTGTCTAAAAGGCTGTTAGTTCGGTGCTAAGGTGGCTAAGTGGGAGTTAACCTTTGTTTTCCCGAGATCAGATGGTTTCAGATAGCTGATTGAGGGTCGATACGGCTATATTTTGGCCTAGCGGTTCACATCTGCGGATAGACGGGCTGGCTTCAGGTAGCCAAAAGAATTAGCATTTTGTTTGAAAATGTATATATCACAATAGCCACTCAGCTATTAGGGCATAGACGGATTTATCCATTAAAAAGAATATGAGAGGGCTTCGATAATGGCGGGTAAAATTTCTCCTTTTGTTCAGTCGGTCGACGGAAGTGGTGATGGTGGAAGTATCGGTGATACGACAACAGAGGGTTCCGGCTTGGTTTCTCTGGCCACTTTGGGCTCCGCGATTCAGCAAGGGTTTAATGCGAGCCATATTGGCTGGAACGGTATCAATTGGTCGATGTTCCCGGGTATAGCTCCTCATCCTAACCCTGTCCCAGATTACACGATTACTCATGATTTAGATTCGATTACCGTATTTGTTCCTATTTCAGCAGTCCAGCCGCCAGAGTTTTTAGAGCTTTTTGACGCCTTTGGCCAGCCGGTGACACAGACGGTCATTGTCGATGGTGAAGAGGTAGAAATCCCGGTTTTTGTTACCGATGAATTTGATAACCCTGTGCGCATTGTCGATAGTGCTGCAGACCTCTTTCTGGCAATAGGAGGTACTGACGGTAGCGATCATTTACGCAACCGGTCTTACGATTTTCCCGATGGCGGTGGTGAACTTCGCCACATTACCGGTGCCTTTTTGGGTTTTTCGGGCGATGATGTTCTGTATTCGGAAAACATTCATACACCTATGCTACTGGGTGGTAGTGGTGATGACTCTTATATTATTGAAAATGTTCTGGGTGCCGAAGGTAATATTTTTGACGGCGGCGGGATTTTTACCCAGGTTGTTGAACACGGTGGCGACGACAACGACAGTATCATCAGTTACAGCAATGATTGGGTCTGGAGTGGTGATATTGATGGCCAGCATCTGTTTTTATCCAACGCCGATCAGACAGACGTACTGATTTATTGGGACTACAAGGTTGCCGATGCCAAAATTGAGAATTTTTGGTTTGATTTTGACCAAAACGGCCTTAACGAGCACTACACTTACGAAGAATTTACGGCAACATTGGGTGAGAGCTCTGGTTGGTTGGGTAGCTTGCAGCCCGAAGAGTTGGGTATCAGTCGAACAACGCTGAATGATCTAACTCAAGCGATAGCAGAGGCAGTGACGCTTTCCGATCAAGTCGAGAGCTATCGACAAGCGAATATTGACGTAGTGCTTCCAATAGCTCGGCTCTATCAGGCAGCGTTTGATAGAACACCTGACTTACCGGGCTTGAACTTTTGGATTGATCAGTGGGAGTCGGTGCAATTATCCATTGGGCAAATTGCCGATGGTTTTTCTCTGTCCTCGGAGTTTACAGGCCTTTATAGTAACTTAGACGATGATTCTTATGTTACCCAGCTTTATGCCAATGTACTTGATCGTGCGCCTGATAAACCGGGATTTGACTACTGGGTCGGCCGCCTTGATGATGGCATGAGTAGGCCTGAAGTGTTGGCTTCCTTCTCCGAATCTCTTGAGAATAAAATTAATACCGAAGTGCAACTTAGTGGCTTGACGGAAAGTACCCCGGGGGAGTGGATTCTTTAACGTTGTGGGTACTTGGCTTAATTTTTCAGGGGTCATTGGCAAAGCTGGTATGCACTCATCGAGAGGGCTTTCTTACTAGCTTTTTCCCCATTCCTGATGGGGTTCCCTGGCTGGGCCCCAAGCATTTTTACACCTACATTTCTGATCGGTATTAGGGCCTGTTGTTCCACCTAGGCAAGCCTTCATAATAGCGTTCCCCCTTACTTATTCACTAAGGTAACAATAATAACCTTGTGGTGTGTCCACAATGTCTAAGTGAAAGTACGTATTGACTGCAGGTTTACTGGCTTGATTGGCTCATAAATTTTACAGATTTTATTGGGAAGCTAATTACCGCAACACGGATTGCTATCCCATCTTGTCGCTCTGGCGTACAAGATGGGTCTCGGTAGTTGAATTACTTGGGAGGGGGTATTTTATAATTTGTAATTCACTCAGTGTTTGAAGCGTGACGTAAGTGAAAAGTGGCTATGTAGTTGTATTAATTGATTTCACGCCGATATTGTTCCAGGTATTTTTTGGCCTCGGCTTCAAAGCGCGGCGTAGGGCCAACATCCTCAAAGATGGGGTCGCCGAATTCGTCGCGAGAAATGATTCCTGGCCCTGGAATGTAGGGCATGACTTCTTCGAGGTCACTCAGTGCGACGGAGAGTAAATCAACAATAATCTGTTCCTTGGTGCGACCCGGGTACATGGTGCTGAGAGCGGAAATGCGCGCGAGGTCAGTGACCGGCAGGGGAAGCGTGTATTCACATACTGATGATTCTTTAGCGGCGGTATCTTGCCATAAGTTAAGCAGTGCGCTGATCCGTGACACGTTTTTTTACCTTATTCAGGGTTTATTTAAGTCTAGAGTAGTGTCGGGGGGAGTGCTATGAACTATCGACTCTGGTGCATGGCAATACTTTAAAGTTGTGATCAAGAGCCGGCATTATTATGACGAGTTTCACTTGGTGTTTACCCTGGCAGGCCTCCGGGAGGAGGCTTGTCTGGCAAGGTGAAAATCTAACGGTGTGTATGCAGGGTGTAGCAGGGGGTGTAGTGTTCACTCTGCTCGACAATCTTCATACGTTTATCGCGCACTAAACTTTGCAATAGTGTCTCCATCGCAGTAAGAACTTGTTTGTCGCCATGCAGTTCGTAGGGGCCGTGTTTGGCGACTTGCTCTTGGCCGTAGGCTTTGACATTGCCGGCCACAATGCCGGAAAAAGCAGCACGCATATTGGCGGCGAGTTGATAGCTGGGTTGTTTGCCGTGTAGGGCAAGGCCAGTCATATTGGCGTGGTTGGGTATAAAGGGTTGCTGCAGGGTGTGGTCGATAGTGAGTGGCCAGTTGAAATAGTAGGCCTCCTGCTTTTCTTGCCGGGCAAGATGAACCGACGTTACATTATTTTGTGCCTGCGCCGCCACGGCCTCGGGGTTGCCAATGATGATTTGATAGTAGCCTGTGACCTGTGAGCCAAGGGTCGAGACTAGAAAACCCTCAAGTTCATTAAAATAGCGTAGGCAGGAGCGCGGGCCAGCGAGTATTAGGGGGATGTGCTGTTGGTTGTCAGGGTGCATCAAAATACTGAGAAGATAGAGTATTTCTTCGAGGGTTCCAACCCCGCCGGGGAAGATAATAATACAGTGGGCGAGCCGAACGAAGGCCTCTAAGCGCTTTTCAATATCGGGCATGATACTCAGTTCGTTGACAATGGCATTGGGCGATTCTGCGGCGATAATGCCGGGCTCGCTAATACCGATATAGCGCCCGGTTTTTATCTGTTGCTTGGCATGGCCAACCGCTGCACCTTTCATGGGTCCCTTCATGGCGCCAATGCCACAACCGGTGATGATGTTGAGCCCACATAAGCCCAGCCGGTAGCCGACCTCCTTTGAGTAATCGTATTCGTGGCGAGGGATGGAGTGGCCACCCCAGCAGACAACCATATTGGGCTGTACATCACCGCGAACGATTTCGGCATTGCGGAGTATTCTAAATACCGCATCAGTGATCCCCTCGGAACTCTCAAAATTGAGCTCAGAGGCTTGGTTGACAATAAAGTCGGTATAGACGATGTCGCGCAGGGCCGAAAAAAGATGGGCGTGGATGCCTCGAATCATCTGCCCACCGACAAAGGCCTGTGCGGGGGCGTTGTAGATCTCCAGAGTCAGACCGCGAGACTGTGGAATAACCTCGATAGCGAAATCAGCAAAGGCGGCGAATACTTGGGCTGCATCGTCTTCCTGGCTGTCAGTGTTGAGAATGGCCAGTGCGCAATTACGGAATAAACCCATTGTGTCTTTGTTGGAGGCGGCTAGGCCGGCAACCTCCTGGCGGGATAAGAGCTTGAGTGGATTTTTGGGGCGCAGGGTACAGTGGTGTATTTTATTCATAGACTGGGCTTAGTGCGTTGTTTGATTTATCTATTATAGTTGCTTGTGTGATGTTGTGATGAACGGAGGAGGGGGTGGCGGGTAGCAGGCATAAAGGTACCAAAAAGCGCTGGCTATCGCTGATGACGCTTGATGTTATGGCGAGTAATGTTTGTGTCACAGCGGCGTAGCTGGCAGTGCTGAAGGATGGCTTTGCCGGTGATTGCCTGGAAATAATAAGCGCAGTATTTAATGAGAAAAATGCGGTGTTTTCAAGTTAGGTAGATACTGCCGGCAAAAGATAATTATTTGAGGGTTTATAAGGCGTTGAGCCGTTACTGTGCTGGGTTTATGAGGGCTAGGCGGCAGGCGTTTTAGCGTTGTGTGGCTAAATAGGCGGCCCGTGTTACTGGCTACACTCAGTAGCACCACTTAAATAAAATTGTGGGCTTACCCTAAGGGGCAAGCAGTCCGTAAGATATGGCTCTAGCGACAGCATGGGGGCGGTTAACCGCTTCGAGTTTTTTGAAGATGTTGTCGAGGTGAAAGTTAACGGTGCGTTCAGATACAACCAGTAGCTGGCTGATATCCCAGGCAGTTTTACCTTCCTTTATCCAGAACAAGACTTCTTGCTGTCGTTTGGTGAGGGCCGGGATGGTGCCGTCGGTATAGGCTCGGCTTATTTTTAAGAAAAATAACGGCATAAGACGTAAAAAAAGCGTATGCGACTCGCTGTCCATCGGTTTGCTGGCGTATATGCTGGCAAAGATTTTATAGGGAGAGCTAGTAAAGTTGAATCTAATAGGCTCGATTTTGGATGCGAACCGAGTGTCATCCCAGTCTTCGCCGAAATGCGGCTTAAGTAGTGCCATCATTGTCTGTTCGAGATTTCGCGTATGGCAAAGAGTGTTGTCTGAAATTGTCACTTGAATATGGTCAGCGACACCATCTGTTTTCGAATGTGTGTATTCGTGCATAATCAAGCGATGGGGGAGGTGGTGGACATCTTTAATAATGCCAATGTGCATCGCTGCAAAGGGTAGAACAGCCTGTATTGGATGAAGAATAGACTCGAATGAAGTCAGTAAAACGCCATCATCGTGATAGCATTTGAAGACTTCAAGAAGAAAAACTTCAATTTCTTTTTGTGGCAAATTTAGCATAGAGGCTTCCGTTCCCCAAACTTATGGAAGTGTCATGTTATCAGTAATGTACGGGGAAATCCCCGCCATAATAATTGAGTAAGGGTCTTAGGCGAACACATACAGTCCGGTAACGATGCGTATGCTCCGAGCTAGATCCAGCGCCTAACTCGTACACGTCGCTTACAGTACTACCAGACCCGTGAATCATGGGTTATTCCTGTTGGTGGCCCGCATATAGCCAATATCTATGGTTTGAAGCTGAGGCTCGGTTTGTTAATCGTTCGACAAACGCGGGCGTGTAGATACAGCGCGCGAAGATACTAGAGGGGCTTTGGTTTTTATGAAACTGTTAGTTCTTACAGGGTGCGGTGCATTTTTCAGCGTGTTGGCCTGCAGTTAGGGTCGTGTTAATAAGGAATCTGTGGCTAAGTTATTGAAGGCGGCAATTCGCTTGGTTTAGGTGCGGCGCTTTCGTCAATTTTATTCGTGCCATTTAAAACTTACCGCTTACCTAGTGCTATTTTTAAGGCGAGAGCGGGTCGTAATGCAAAACACAAAAATACCAGACGGTTTTTTTAATTAAGGCATCGTATGGCTAGATAGGGTCTGTGTTTGGGGAGCAGAGGATTCCCTTCCTCCGCCGATACAGGCAATTGGGCAGCTGCTGGCTCAAATCCATTTGAAGAGGTAGCTTGCCCGGACTATCAAGCCCGTACGTATGTTTGCAGAGCCTTAGCCGCCAAACAGTCCGCCGAGCAGTCCGCCAAACAGCCCGCCAATGATGGTGGTGATTTCGCTCAGAAAGTCGGTTTCAAATCCAAATTCAACTGTGAAGTCGCTAAAGGATGCGCCAAAGCTAAAGTCGCCACCCAGGTTGATGCCGGTACCAAAGCTGAAGGCTCCTGATACCGAGTCAATTTCGCTAGCGCTCAATTCGCGAATCATTTCATTGCTCATAATTATTCTCCGTGTTGTTGGTTTAATTTCAATTGTAGAGTTTATGGATCGACAGCCGGTAAGAATTGACAGCTCGATAATCTAAACTCGGTGCGGATAGTAATTGCCAGATTAAAATTTTTATACTGCTAAAATTGACAGGTTTTAATTGTTATTTGTTGCGCTGGTTAAAAGTGATATGCCATTCGTCGAGAATGTTTCTATTGCCTTGTGGCGCTGTGTCAAGCTGTCGTACAATTTCTTGGTCGTCTTCTTTCCATGGTCTTATGTCGTTTGGCTGGGTATGTGGTTGCTGGCTAATAATGGATCGGCCAGTGGCCGCGTAATGGAATAGTAGATGTAAAATCATGTCGAATATTTTTCGAAAAGAAGTCCTTAATAATAAAAACAATAACTGGCTTGGTAAAACTTTACTGATACAGCCGCTGTCTTTTTATGTAATAACAACGGCCTTGGTGTTGGTTGTTGGTGTTGCGCTTGTCTATTTGATCTGTGCTGAATATACCCGTAAAGAACATGTTAATGGCTATCTTGTGCCCGATAAAGGCGTCATTAAAATCATTCCAAGTCAGGCGGGTTTTTACAGTAAAATATTGGTCAACAATGGCGACCTCGTCTCTCGAGGGAGCCCTGTCGCGGTTGTGAATGCGCAATATACAATCGATGGTGGTGAGAATGTTGAGCGCTTGCTTTTAAAAGAATTACAGCTTGAGAATCTTAATATTGACGGTCGTATTGACCTTGAATATAAAAAACTCAATAGCGAAATAGAAAGCCTCACCTCTAGGGCTGAAGGCCTTGAGCGAGAGTTGGAGCAGCTCAGGCAGCAAGAGTCCCTGCAAAAAAAACGTTTATTGCTGGCTCAGCAATTGCGTAAGTCTTACCAAGATTTACGCAATAAATATTTTATATCTGATATTGAATACGAAGAGCAGTATGAAAAAGTACTTAATTATGAGCAGGAGCAATCGGCCTTTGCTCGGCAGATAATTATTAAAAGCAATGAGCTGGTTAAGGCTCGCCATGATTTAGGGCGAATTCCCCTGTTAACGCAGGAGCGGGTGGCATCCCTAGAATCTGAACAGTCGACCTTGCGGCGGCGCATAACGGAAATTTCGGGTCGTGAGAGTTATGTGCTAACAGCGCCAGCAAAAGGGCGGATTGCCACCTTGCGCATGAGCGAGGGGCAGATCACCGCTCCGGGCGAAGTGATGGCCGATTTGCTACCTGAGGGTGCCTCGCTGCAAGCGCATCTTTATGTGCCCTCGCGAGCGATAGGGTTTATCACCCCAGGCTTGGCAGTCAATGTGCAATACCACGCTTTCCCCTATCAGCACTTTGGCGCTTATCTTGGGCGAGTTTTGGAGGTTAGTGACACTATTTTGTCACCCTCCGAACTGTCGATAGAGCTGCCTCTTAAGGAGCCTGTCTATAAGGTTGTCGTGGCCCTCGATGGTCAGCAGGTCAGCGCCTATGGTGAGGCCCTAGACTTGCAGGTGGGGATGCTACTCAGCGCCGACATTTCGGTCGACACGCGAAGTCTAATGGACTGGCTACTCGACCCCCTCTACCGATTGAAAGAAAGCCTGTTATGACAGATTCAACATTGTTGCATATCAAAAAACGCGGCAAGTTGCCGGTTACTCTGCAGACGGAGGTGGCGGAGTGTGGCTTGACGTGCCTGTCAATGATCGCGGGTTATCACGGCTACGACACCGACTTGCACTCTCTGCGCCGCCGCTTTCCAGTGTCTCTAAAAGGGGCGACGCTGGCGCATATTATTCAAGTTGGCGAGCAGCTAGAACTCTCGGCTCGGGCGTTGCGAGTCGAGCTTGGTGCCCTTGATAATTTACAAACACCGGCAATTCTGCACTGGGATCTCAACCACTTCGTGGTACTTAAGGCGGTCTCCGGCTCAAAAGTGGTGATCCACGACCCCGCTAGGGGGCGGCGGGTGCTGACACTGGAGGAGTTTTCCAAACACTTTACCGGTGTCGCCGTTGAATTTACCCCAACCACTTCCTTTAAGACTGAGAAGGCGGTTGAGCAGGTTCGCCTGTTCGATTTTTTACGGGCCACAGGGGGTATTAAAAAGGCCTTTGCTCAACTCCTGGTGTTATCGGTGTTGTTGCAGATCTTTGCCATTGCCAGCCCCTTTTATATGCAGCTGGTGGTCGATCAGGCGCTGACCACCTATGATCGTGATCTACTCATTGTTTTGGCCCTAGGCTTTTTATTGTTGGCGGTGATTAAGGTGGTGACCAACAGCTTTCGGTCCTGGGTGATTGTCTATCTGGGTAATACCTTGAGCTTTCAAATGGGCGGTAATTTGTTCCGCCACCTTATTCATCTGCCCCTCGATTTTTTTGAAAAGCGTCATATTGGCGACCTGATTGCCCGCTTCGGCTCCATGGATGCCATCCAAAAAATGCTTACCACGGGTATGGTTTCCGCGTTGGTCGACGGGGTGATGGCCATTACCACCTTTATTATGATGTGGATTTACGCGCCGCTGTTGGCGCTGGTGGTCCTGGGGGTGGTGTTGATTTATACCGCCATTCGGCTGGCAATGTTTCTGCCCTTGCGCACCTTGACCGAGGAGGAAATCGTTGCCCGCGCTAAAGAGCAGTCGAACTTTATGGAAAGCCTGAGAGCCATCCAAAGTATCAAAATATTTGGCAAGGAGTCCGATCGTCAGTCGTTGTGGAAAAATTGCTATGCCGATGTTGCCAATAGCCGAATTCGCCTCGGCAAATTTCGCGTTGCCTACACTAGTATCAATGAGCTTTTGTTCGGTGCCGAAAATGTTCTGGTTATCTACCTCGGGGCCTCGATGGTGCTCGATGGTGGTTTTTCCATCGGCATGCTCTATGCGTTTATCGCCTATAAAACCCAATTTTCGCAGAAGACCTCAACCCTGATTGAACAGTTGATTGAGTTTAGGATGCTCGGCCTGCACCTCAGTCGCTTATCGGACATCGTGCTGACGGAAAAGGAAAGCTTGGGCGAGGCTACGGCCTTGGGCCATGACTTTAAAGGTGAGCTAGCGCTGAGCAATATTCAGTTTCGCTATTCCGATACCGATCCCTACCTGTTCACGGATTTAAACATGCACATTAAGCCAGGCGAGGCGGTCGCCATCGTTGGGCCCTCGGGTTGTGGCAAGTCGACCCTGCTAAAAGTGATGATGGGACTGCTGCCCGCGGATGCCGGGGATATTAGCTACGACGGTCGCAAGCTCGGTGAGCTGGGGCTGCAGGGTCTGCGCGCGAACCTTGGTGCGGTGATGCAGGATGATCAGTTGCTATCGGGTTCCATCGCCGACAATATCGCCTTTTTTGAGGCTAGCCCCGAGCAGGAGCGAATCGAGGCCTGTGCCAAGCTAGCCAGTGTGCATCAAGATATCGCGCAAATGACGATGAGCTACCAGTCCCTGATCGGCGATATGGGTACCACGCTCTCGGGTGGGCAAAAACAGCGCATATTGCTGGCGCGTGCGCTGTACCGCCAGCCCAAGTTGTTGTTTATGGATGAGGCGACGAGTCACCTCGATGTGCAGACCGAGCGTGTGGTCAATGAGGCGATTAAGGCCTTGGATGTGACCCGTGTCATTATTGCCCATCGGCCGGAGACAATACGCACCGCTGACCGGGTATTGCTGCTGGAGAGGGGTGTGTTGCGCGATGTCACGCCACCGGAGTTAACCCCGCCACTGTCGGGGCGGGGGCCGCTGCGACCCGGTGAGTAGTCGATTGCTTACGTGTTGTTAATAACACCTTTTATCGCCGCTAGCTGTATTGCTCAGTGTGTGGCGATAGATGTTGAAATTTTTCGCGTACATAGCCGGTTAGTTAAAAGTGTCTAAGCTATTGTTTTTAAGCGTGGCGGTGAAAGCTCCTGTCTTTTTACGGGATGCATTCTTAATAGGGAGCCGTAGGCATGTTAATTCATTAAACGTTGTCGTTTTGAGTCAGTCTTGAATTCTGACGCTTCAGGTCAGTATATTGAGCAATGTTAGCGGTAAGGCTATGGCCTAACGCGATGTCTCGATTGCTCAGAAGTTGTTTCGGGCATAGTCAACACGATCATCGACATGCCAGTCTTTTTGCGCCAGGTTTTCGATGTTTTGTAGGCGCGAGCGCAGGCCGATACCACTGGCGATTTGTATAAACAGGCCGGGCCTAGCATTGACCTCTAAAATTAGCGGCCCCCGGGTTTTATCCAATACGATGTCGCAGCCCAGGTAGCCGAGTTCGGTGAAATCGTGACAATGCCCCGCAAGCTGGAGCAGTTTGCGCCAGTCGGGGATGACCAGGTCGGCAAATTCAACCCCGGTGTCGGGATGGTGGCTGATTATTTTATTGTGTTGTACGGCTTTTAGGGCGGTGCCACGCGTGATATCGAGGCCCACGCCGACGGCGCCCTGATGCAGGTTGGCTTTGCCATCAGAGGCGCTGGTCGGGCAGCGCAGCATGGCCATTACCGGAAAACCCTGAAAGACGATAATACGGATGTCCGGCAGGCCCTCATGGCTGTACTTATCCAGTACTTGGTCGCCGTGCACCAAGGTTTCAAAAAAGGCGACATCGGGCTTGCCACCGAGGCTGTACACGCCACTGAGGATGTTAGAGACATAGTGGCGGATGGCACCGTCGGTGAGCAGAGCCCCAGAGGGCTTAAAAAACTGTTCTCCCCGGCGATGACTAACCACCAAAATTCCCTTGCCGCCACTGCCCCGTGCGGGTTTTATAACAAAACTCTGTTGGTTTTTGAGTAGGCTTGGCAATGTTCGCAACTGCACGGGGGATTCAATCACGCCCAGTAGCTTGGGTACCGGCAGATGAACGGCGGTGGCTGCCTTTTTTGTTTTTAGCTTATTGTCGACGAGGGGAAAGTTCTCGCGTTTGTTATAGCGAGAGATATAAGCGACATTGCGCTCGTTGAGGCCCAGCACGTCGGCATTGCGCAACTTCTTGTGGCGGTTAATCCACATGCTTGAGCTCCCGTTGTCGCAGCGCCACTATCACTCCACGGCGCTATGAAAGCGGAACAGCTCGTTCAGTCGGTAGCCGGAGTACTGGCCGAGCAGCAGAATAATGCCGAGTACGGCGAGTAGCAGTTCGGGGAAGTTGTAGCTTAGGTGGCCAGCGAATACGTTCGTCATCGCCAGGTAAGCCACGATGGCAACAGTGAGGCTGCCGATGCCCTGTATCGCCACTTCGTGGCCGCCATCCTCCTCCCAGGTAATGGACAGGCGCTCAATGGTCCAGGCCAAAATAACCATTGGAAAGAAGGTCATATTGAGCATTTGCTCGAGCCCTAACTTGTGGCTAACAACGCTAAATACGGCCATCAGCATCACCACAACAATCAATACGGCGGCAATTCGCGACACCATTAATAAATCGAGCTGGCTCAGATAGGAGCGAATCCATAGCCCGACAATAACCAGTGCGGTGAGTAAGCCGACCCCTGTTAGCAGTGAGGTTTGCATAAAGGCCATGGCGATTAATACCGGCATAAACGTACCCGATGTGCGGATGCCGATCAGTACGCGAAACAGCACGACCACGAGGGCGCCAATAGGCACCAGTAATAACAGTTTAAAGACCGCCTGTTTTTCAACGGGTAGGCTGTAAATGTTGAAGTCGATAAGCGCTGAGCTGGGATTCTGGGTGTGCATCAGCGCGACGTTTTTGCTGGATAGGTCGTTGGCAATAAGAGAAAAGCGAATTTTTGAGCGCTGCCCTCCCTCGAGCTGCAAGAGGGAATCTCCGCCGCGCTGCCAGATAAAGAAGTCTTCGGGCAGGCCAAACCTAGCGGTCACTGGGTCGGCAATCTGCCAGCCATGGCCGTCGTAGAATTCCAGTAATTCGCTGGCGACCTGGTTGCGAACTCTGTCGGCGAGGCTGAGACCTCGCACTATGTGTGAGGCAACCCCGGCGCGGGCCAATAACTGCAAGGCAAGACTGGCTGTTGAGACACGGTGGCGAGGGTCATTTAGGGAGTGACTGCCGTCGAGCATTTCGTGTTGATGCAGCAGTTTGAACAGTTGCGTTGCAAAGCTGCGGGGGTCTGCAGAGAGTGCTCGAGCTTGGGTGATCAAGGCGCTCGCAGCCGATTCCTGAGAGGGGCTCCAAATCAGCTTGTCGGCTAATGGCGAGGCTTTGGGTGGCTCATTGACTGTCGGACTTCCCCCCTGTCGGGCGATTTTAAGCTTGTAGTACAGGGTTTGCTGGCCTCCGGCTTCACGTCGCGTCCAAATGGCGCGCCGTTGTTCGCCGTCGTTGCGGATATCAAAGCCGTAGCCGGATGAGGCGAAAGTTTCGTCGACTACTTGGTAAGTGTGCTGGGACTGTGGCAGGGCGAGATCTACGGTAATAGCTTGCTGCTCGGCGAAAAAGGTAATTTTAGCTTCAATTTCCCAAATGCGAGTCAGGTTGCCCGGTGACAGCGGAAAGTTTAAGGCGATATTTTTATAGAGCGCGAGGCCGAGGCCGCTGGCGATAAACACCAGTGCGAGTAAATAGACTTGGGCGCGAGAGGACATTGATGCCGGTTTATTGCGCGATTAAGCGCTGGCTAACATCGACGATGGCCAGGTTGCGCAGGAAATTGCGGCCGATTAACACCGGGTAGGTCATGGTGGCGCGCTCGGAGAGGGAGACATCAATTTGCTCGCTTAAGGCGCCGAGGCTGACGGTCATTTTTACCACTAGGCGTCGCTCCCGTGTCTCGCTGCCGGCGCGCTTGATGAGTACGGTGCGGGCCAGGGGCCTTTCAATGATCATCGCGGCGGGCATTGACGGGTGGATAATTTGGAAGCGCACCCAGTCACGGCCGTCCCGTTCGAAGGTAACAATATTGCTGGCGTGAATAGAGGTGCCGGCGGCCCCGGTGTCGATACGGGCCATAAAGCTCTGCCCGGGTGGGGTGATATTGACGCGCTCAACTTCACCAATCAGCAGTCTATCGGCAACTCTGGCGGCTGGGCTCACCGGGCAGCGGTGTGGCTTATGAGTTGGGCAGGCCTTTTGTTGCACGGTCGAGTGGGGCGATACGTTGACGAGAGTGGGGCAGATAGTGGTTTTGGCGGGCGTGGGGCAATGCGCGCTATGGGCTGAATTTTGGCCTTGTTGCTTAGCGGGACTGCCAGCGCAGGTGGATAGCGTCAATACGAGAGTCAGTGCAATCGGTAGGCGAGGGGAGGTTTTATCAAGTTTGACTTCGCTTTACTCGCTGTCCCTTAAATGTTCTGCCAACTAAGCCCTTTGGGGGAAATTTGCCGAGCAGAATTGCCCGCGCGCTATTGTCGCTGATGCCGATAAAATTGCAATGCCGATGAGGCCTAATGCTGAGGGTGTTGCTTGGGGGTATTGGTTGTTCAGTTATCAGCTCAGTAATAAGCGTTGCGCAGTTGTGACAAGTAGACGGGGGAGGGGTTCCCTTACGTTTTGTCTAGGCAGGGCTGGTCAGCGGTCTAGCCAGGCTAAGTAAAACAGCATCGTGCAGTTATGATGAAAAACCCATAACAACATTGTTGAGAAAACCATGCTGACAAACCTTAGGCCTCTGTTTATTCCTGTCTTGGTGTTATTACTTGGTATCGCGCCGAGTTTTGCCGGTGAGCCGAGAGCACGCCCATTGGTAGGTAGTCTGTCTTCGGGAAATACCGGCAGTGAACTGGAGAGCTACACTTTTTCAAGCCGCAAGGGTGAGGTGAAAAGTCGTATTCAATGCCTCGGAGCTTACACGTTTGCCATCGCCTCTTCTGTCGGTCACAACGCCGCGCCGCAACCTGCGGTGCCTATTATTCAGGTATACGAAGACCTCAAGGGGCGAGTGGTACCGGCGCAATGCTAGCGCGGCTTGGTGAGGGCTAGCATTGCGCAGGGTTTGGTTACCAGGCCTTGCTTAGTAGGACTTAGCTAAGCCAAGAACTTTCTCGGCGATAAAGCAGAGAATTAATTGCGGGCTAATCGGTGCCAGGCGGTGGATCATGCACTCGCGCAAATAGCGCTCAACGTGATACTCCTTGGCGTAGCCCATGCCGCCGTGAGTCATTACCGCTTGCTGGCAAGCTTTAAAGGTGGCCTCGGCGGCAAAGTATTTGGCGGCATTGGCGTAGGCGCCGGCATCTTCGCCCTTGTCATAGGCCGCAGCGGCGCGGAAGACCATTAAGTTGGCGGCCTCCAGTTCTATCCAGGATTCCGCCAGCGGGTGCTGCACGCTCTGGTTTTGACCGATGGGGCGGCCGAAGACCTCGCGCTCACCGGCGTAGGCAACCGCGCGCTTTAGGGCGGCGCGGCCGAGGCCGACGAGGCCGGAGGCAATCAGTACGCGCTCGGGGTTCAGCCCGTGGAGCAAGTAGCGAAAGCCTTTGCCCTCTTCACCGATGCGATCTTCCACCGGGATTTTTAGGCCGTCAATAAATAGCTGGTTGGAGTCGACACACTTGCGGCCCATTTTTTCGATGCGACGAATTTCACAGGTACTGCGGTCGAGGTCGGTATAAAACAGCGTCAGGCCGTCAATGGGGCGCTTGGTTTCCGATTCGGGCTTTGTGCGCGCGATCAGCATGATTTTGTTGGCCACTTGCGCGGTTGAGGTCCAGGTCTTTTGGCCGTGTACCACGTAGTGATCGCCCTTCAAAATGGCCTCGGTTTTCAGTCGTGTGGTGTCGAGGCCGGTATTGGGCTCGGTGACGCCGAAGCAGGGAATATCGTCGCGGCGCATCACCGGCGGCAACATGCGCTGCTTTTGTTCTTCCGTACCGAACACGGCAATGGGGTTGACGCCAAACAGGGGGATGGCGACCGAGGAAACGCCGCCGTTGGCCGCACCCGATTCGGCGATAGTCTGCACCATCACCGCCGCTTCGGCAATTCCCAGACCACTGCCGCCGACCTCTTCGGGCATACAAATACCCAGCCAGCCATCATCGGAGAGGGCGCGACAAAAGTCCTCGGGGAATTTGCCATCGGTATCGCGGTCGAGCCAGTATTGATCATCGAAGGGTTTACAGAGTTTCTCAATGCTGTCTTTTATTTGTAATTGCTGTTCAGAGAAGCTGAAGTCCATAGCAGGCGCCATTGTGTGAGTGTTTTTTTGGGCGCAATTTTGGCCCGTTTGATGGCGATTATAGGTGTTGTGAGCAGGTGATTGAGCGCGGCACGGTAAAAAAGTGTACGTCGGGACGATGTTTCGTGGAGGGCCTGTTAGGCCATATCGCCGAGTAGGGCTTGCACTATAGCCAGAGCGGCGAGTGGCGCGGTTTCTGTGCGCAGCACGCGGGGGCCGAGACCGACGGCAATAACGCCCTGCTGTCGAGCGAGTTGGACTTCACCATCGCTAAAGCCGCCCTCGGGGCCAGATAATAAAACGATAGTATGTGTTGAGGAGGCGTTGCTCATTAATGTGCGGCTCAGGCTGTGTTCGGCTCTGGGGTCGAGTATTAGCCTTAAGTCGGCAGAGCTTGGTGCGGCACTGGCGGTGAGAAATTCACACAGCAACTGAGTCGGCTTGATGCAGGGCACATCATTGCGCTGGCTTTGCTCGCAGGCGCTAATGGCTATTTGCTGCCAGTGGCCGAGTTTTTTCAAGGCGCGTTCGCCCTTAAGCTTCACTTCACAGCGCTCGGTGAATAGAGGGATGATTTCGTTGGCACCGAGTTCGACCGCTTTTTGTATCAGCCAGTCCATGCGCTCGCCCCGCGACAGGCCGATCGCCAGTACCATGCGCACCGGACTGGGGGCTACGCCGGCACGGTGCTTGCCGATGCTAATGGTGGCCCGTTTGTGGGTGGCGGATTGCAGTTGGGCGGCATATTCGCCGCCACTGCCATTAAAGACAATCAGTGCATCATCGGCGCGCAGGCGCAGTACAGAAACCAGATAGTGAGCGGCGGCTTTATCGAGTGCCAGTTCGGCGCCGCTGTGCAGGGGCTGGTCGAGGTAGACTCTTGGCACGCGCATGGGGGCTTAGTTTTGCTCGGCGCTGACACCGAGGCGGGAGAGAATGTCGAGGCTGGGCTGGGCCTGATTCATGGTGTAAAAGTGTAGGCCCGGTGCGCCTCCCTCTAGCAGACGCTCACAGAGCTGGGTGACCATGTCGCTACCAAAGGCAATAATGCTGGCCTGGTCGTCGCCGTATTGCTCGAGCTTTTTGGCCATCCAACGGGGGATTTCGGCACCACAGCCGGCAGAGAAGCGGGCCAGGTTAGTGAAGTTGGTGATCGGCATAATACCGGGCACGATCGGTTTGTCGATTCCGGCTTTAGCCGCTTGATCGAGGAAGTACCAGTAGGCATCAATGTTGAAAAAGTACTGGGTGATAGCACCGTCTGCTCCGGCCTTGAATTTTTCGCCGAGCCAGTAGATGTCATCCTGATAGCTCTTCGCGTCGGGATGAATTTCGGGGTAAGCCGCTACCTGGATATTAAACTGCGTGGCGAAGTGTTCGCGTATAAAGGCCACCAGCTCATTGGCATGGATGGGTTTGCGGGTGCTGTCCGAATCGTTGGGCAGGTCGCCACGCAGAGCGAGAAGACGCGAAACCCCGGCCTGACGATAGGTTGCGAGTAGGGTTTTGATGGCATTGGCGTCATCGTCGCCGAAGGCCAGTGACAAATGGGGCATCACATCGAGACCGGCGGCGCGGGTTTCGAGCACAATATCCCGGGTGTTGTCGCGAGTTGAGCCACCGGCGCCATAGGTCACCGAGAAATACTCCGGCGCTAGCTGGGCCAGGATTTCTCGGGTGCGGGCCAACTTCTCAGCGCCAGGCTGGGTTTTCGGCGGGAAAAACTCAAAGCTTAATAACCAGTCTTTAGTCATGCCAAGTACTACTTCTCTTCAGTTTGCATCGTTATTGTGGGTCGCGCCGGTAAAAACTTCCGCGCCCGTTGCCACTGTGCAACAGCGCCAGCGGGCGCGACGATATAGTAATGGCGACTTAATAGCGATAGGCGTCGGTCTTGTAGGGCCCGTCGACCTCGACGTTAATGTAATCCGCCTGGGTTTGCGTCAGCTGGGTCAGCACGCCCGAAAAGCCTTTCACCATGTGCGCGGCGACTTCTTCGTCGAGGTGCTTGGGCAGGACTTCAACGCGCAGTGCCTGCTCCTGAGCCGGCTTATTCATATCGGCAAACTTTTGCGCGTAGAGGTGAATTTGCGCTAGCACCTGATTGGCAAAGGAGCCATCCATAATGCGACTGGGATGACCCGTGGCATTGCCGAGGTTGACCAATCGCCCTTCAGACAGCAGCAGAATGTGGTCATTGTCAGCGGCTTCAATTGTTTTGGCGCGGTAGATTTTATGAACCTGAGGTTTGATCTCCTGCCAGAACCAGTTGTCGCGGGTGTAGGCGGTATCAATTTCATTGTCGAAATGGCCAATATTGGATACCACGCAGCCACTTTTCAGTGCTGTAAGCATCTGGGCATCGCAGACATTGACATTGCCGGTGGTGGTGACGACGAGATCGATAGTACTGAGCAGGGCGCTGTTAATGCCCTCGGCGGTGCCGGTGTTAATGCCGTCTATATAAGGTGAAACCACTTCGAAGCCATCCATGCAGGCTTGCATGGCGCAAATGGGGTCGATCTCTGCAACTTTAACGATCATGCCTTCCTGGCACAGCGACTGCACTGAGCCTTTGCCGACATCACCGTAGCCGATAACCAAGGCCTTTTTCCCGGCCAGGAGGTGGTCGGTGGCGCGCTTGATGGCATCGTTGAGGCTGTGGCGGCAGCCGTATTTATTGTCGTTCTTTGATTTGGTGACCGAGTCGTTGACGTTAATGGCCGGGATTTTCAGCTCTCCGGCCTCGAGCATTTCGTAGAGGCGGTGGACACCGGTGGTGGTTTCCTCGGTGACGCCATGGACGTTGTCGAGTATCTGCGGATACTTGTCGTGGAGTATCTGGGTCAGGTCGCCACCGTCATCGAGAATCATATTGGCCGCCCAGGGTGCGCCGTCTTTGAGAATGGTTTGCTCAATGCACCACTCGTATTCTTCCTCGGTCTCACCCTTCCAGGCGTAAACGGCGACACCGCTGCTGGCAATGGCCGCCGCCGCGTGATCTTGCGTTGAAAAGATATTGCACGATGACCAGCGCACTTCGGCGCCGAGAGACTCGAGGGTCTCAATCAGCACGGCGGTTTGAATGGTCATGTGAATGCAGCCGAGGATTTTTGCGTCGGCGAGGGGTTGCTCGTGGTGGTATTTTTCACGAATGGCCATCAGGGCGGGCATTTCGGTTTCGGCGATTTCAATTTCTTTGCGGCCCCAGTCACTGAGACTGATATCGGCGACTTTGTAGTCGGGGCTTAACGCGTCTGCCTTGGCAAAATTACTCATGGTTGGTTCCCTTAATCTGTTTGCTGACTGTCGTGTTGGCTGTGCACTATTTGGGAGCTTAAAGCTCTGCGCGTAGCGCCTCGGCTTTATCGGTTTTTTCCCAGGTGAAGTCCTCTTCTTCCCGGCCAAAATGGCCGTAGGCTGCGGTTTGGCGATAGATCGGGCGCTTCAGCTGCAACATGTCGATCAGGCCGGCGGGTCGCAGGTCAAAGTGCTCGGTGACCAGCTCGGCGATACGTTCATCGGGCAGGGCGCCGGTGCCGTAGGTGTTGACCGAAATGGAGGTGGGCTCGGCGACGCCGATGGCGTAGGAGATTTGAATTTCACAGCGTTCGGCGAGGCCGGCGGCGACGATATTTTTTGCCACGTAGCGCCCGGCATAGGCGGCGGAGCGGTCTACCTTGGAGGGGTCTTTGCCCGAGAAGGCGCCGCCGCCGTGGTGGGCCATGCCGCCGTAGGTGTCGACAATAATTTTGCGCCCGGTGAGGCCGCAATCGCCCATCGGGCCGCCAATAATAAATTGGCCGGTGGGATTGATATGGTAGCGCGTGTCTTTGTGCAGCCAGTCGGCGGGCAGTACGGGTTTGATAATGTGCTCCATGACCGCCTCTTGTAGATCGGGCAGGGAGATATCAGGGCTGTGCTGGGTCGACAGCACCACGGCATCCACGGCAACGGGGACACCCTTTTCATAGCGCAGGGTGATCTGGCTCTTGGCGTCGGGGCGCAACCACGACAGCACCTTGTGTTTACGCAAATGGGCTTGGCGCTCAACTAAGCGGTGGGCGTAGAAAATGGGTGCCGGCATTAGCACCTCGGTTTCGTTGGTGGCATAGCCAAACATCAAACCCTGGTCGCCGGCACCGAGGTCTTTATTTTCGGCTGCGTCAACACCGGCGGCGATATCGACAGACTGTTTGCCAATGGCATTGAGCACTGCGCAAGTGGCACCGTCAAAACCAACATCGGAGCTGTCATAACCGATATCGAGGATGACCTCGCGAACGATGTTTTCCAGGTCGACATAGGTGTTGGTGCGCACTTCACCGGCGATCACCGCGACACCGGTTTTGACCAGGGTTTCCACGGCGACGCGAGCGTTGGGGTCGTCGGCAATAATGGCATCGAGAATGGCGTCGGAAATCTGATCGGCCATTTTATCGGGGTGGCCCTCCGATACGGATTCAGAGGTGAAGATACTGTATTGGCTCATCTGTCAGTCCTTGTTTTTGTAGTCGGCGTTATGGTTGCCGATTAGTCAGTGTAGACGCTTATTTGTGAAATTTTCGCAGCTGAATCTTAAAACCGTTGCGCTGTGCCATATAGACACTTTCACCGGGTTTATAGCCGCATTCTTCGGCCCAGATGCCGAGTTCTTCGGGGCAAAAGCCCAGCCATAGATCGCCACAGGCATCGCGCACCCAGTCTTGATCGTGCTGGCAGAGTTCGGTGATAATTAAGGTACCGCTGGGTTTCAGCAGTTGGTAGATATCTTTGAGCATGGCGACGGGGGTGGCAACATGGTGCAGCACCATGTTGAGAGTGGTGCAGTCGACGCTGATTTTGGCGGCGGCCTGGCTACTCGTTTCGCCGAGAATAAAGCGGATATTGTCGCGGTGTTCTTCGCCCACCAGAGCCTCTGCGCGCTCGAGCATGGCGGGGGCATTATCGAGGGCAATGACCTGAGCAAAGCGCGGTGCCAATGCCGCCAAGAGTTCGCCTTCACCAGGGCCGATTTCGAGAACGGATTGCGCGCCCCTGGAGCGTTCCGGTTCGAGGAGCTCCAGCACTGCATCGCCATACAGTGAATAACTGGCGATCAAATCTTGTTGCTGGCGAAAACCCTCGGCATTGAGCTTGAAAAAGGTTGTCGAGGTACTGGAGCGATGTTCGTGAATGCCGGCGACCTCTGCGAGTACGGTCGCCGGTAAGTCACAGGTATCGAGTTGGCTGAACACCTGCTCGCGCAGCAGGGCCAGCTCGCTACCGTCGTTGATATTGCGGCGGTAGAAAATGTAGGTGCCTTCCTTGCGCGTAACCACGAGTTCGGCCTTGGCCAGCACTTTGAGGTGGTGGCTCATGGCGGGTTGGCGGATGCCGAATATCTGTGCCAGTTCGAGCACGCCAAAGGCGTCGCGCTGCAGGACGCGTAAAATTTGCAGGCGCAATTCATCCCCGGCGGCCTTGCACAGGGCGCTAAGGCAGGAAATGGCGCTGGGCTGGGACTCGTTATTACGGCTGGGATTATTCATGGGCGCGACTGTACTACGGCGAGGCCTTAATATCAAAAATTATTGATGCTTGATCGCGCGACGGCGGTAATTACCGCGAGTCAGCGGGCTGGCATCAGCAATTAAGGACGATATCTTTCATAAATCGACAGGAGTTCTTTACTGCCCGGCGCTGGTGCGGGAAAATAGCGCCCCTTTTTTTCTTCTTCTGGAGTATCGCTTCGATGCAATCCCGCCGTGATCTTGCCAATGCTATACGCGCGCTCAGTATGGATGCCGTCCAACAGGCCAATAGTGGCCACCCTGGGGCACCCATGGGGATGGCGGATATCGCCGAAGTATTGTGGAATGACTATCTCTGCCATAACCCGGCCAACCCGGCCTGGGCCGACCGCGATCGTTTCGTGCTGTCGAATGGTCACGGCTCGATGTTGCTTTACTCCCTGCTTCACCTCACGGGCTATGAGCTGCCCTTGCAGGAGCTAAAAAACTTCCGCCAATTGCATTCGAAAACCGCAGGTCATCCCGAGTTGGGTGAAGCGCCGGGTATTGAAACCACCACCGGGCCCTTGGGTCAGGGCCTTGCCAACGCCGTGGGCATGGCGCTGGCGGAGAAAATTCTCGCCGCGCAATTTAATCAGCCCGGCCACGACGTTGTCGATCACCACACCTATACCTTTCTTGGCGATGGCTGCCTGATGGAAGGCATCTCCCACGAAGCTTGCTCGCTGGCGGGTACGCACAAGCTGGGTAAGTTAATCGCTTTTTATGATGACAACGGTATTTCTATCGATGGCGAAGTCGAAGGCTGGTTTACCGATGACACCCCGGCACGTTTTGAGGCCTACGGCTGGCAGGTTATCGCCAAAGTTGATGGCCACGATGGCGAGGCGATAAAAGCGGCGATAGAGCTGGCTCGCAGTGACAATGGCAAGCCAACACTGATTTGCTGTCAAACGGTGATTGGTTTTGGTTCGCCCGCCAAGCAGGGTACTTCGGGCTGTCACGGTGCCCCCCTCGGTGCTGAAGAAATTGCCGCCACCAAAGCCGCATTGGGCTGGAAACACGGCGCCTTTGTTATCCCCGATACGATTTACGAGGGTTGGTCGGCCAGTGATAAAGGCAGTAAGGCCGAAGCCGAGTGGCAGCAGCGTTTTGATGCTTACGCTAAGGCGCACCCCGCGCTAGCCGCAGAATTGCTGCGCCGCGTTAATGGCGATTTACCGGCCGACTTCTCCGCTCAGGCCCAGGCCTATGTCGACGAATGTCAGGCCAAAGGCGAGTCACCGGCAACCCGCAAAGCTTCACAGAACTGCCTCGATGCCTTTGGCCCTTTGTTGCCTGAGTTGCTCGGTGGTTCGGCTGATTTAGCCGGTTCCAACAACACCATGTGGCAGGGTTGTAAGGACATCACCGCCGACGACGCCTCGGGCACCTACCTTTACTACGGTGTGCGCGAATTTGGCATGGCAGCGCTGATGAATGGCATCGCTCTACACGGTGGTTTTATTAACTACGGTGCGACCTTTTTAGTGTTTATGGAATACTGCCGCAACGCCGTGCGCATGGCAGCACTCATGAAGCAGCAGAGCATTTTTGTCTTCACCCACGACTCCATTGGTCTCGGCGAAGATGGCCCCACGCACCAGCCCGTTGAGCAACTCACCAGCTTGCGCACGACGCCAAATATGAATACTTGGCGTCCCTGCGATACCGTTGAATCGGCGGTGTGCTGGAAGACAGCCATCGAGCGTAAAGACGGCCCCTCGGCGCTGATCTTTACCCGCCAGGGCTTACCTCATCAGGAGCGCTCCACCGAGCAGGTCGCGGACATCGCTAAAGGTGCCTACACCCTCGTTGATTGTGACGGCCAGCCCGATTTGATTTTGATGGCGACAGGTTCTGAAGTGCAATTGGTTGTTGAGGCCGCGAAAACCCTCAGTGAGCAGGGTAGTAAAGTCCGGGTTGTCTCCATGCCCTGTACCGAGATTTTCGATGCTCAGGATAGGGCTTATCGCGAGTCGGTCTTGCCTTTAAGCGTGCGCAAGCGCATCGCGGTTGAAGCCCTACATCAGGACTTCTGGACTAAATACACCGGTCTCGATGGCACGGTGATTGGCATGAGTACCTTTGGTGCCTCGGCCCCCGGCCCTGAGTTGATGGAGTACTTCGGTTTCAGCGTCGACAACGTAGTTGCGAAGGCTACGGCGCTGCTTGCATAAATGACCCTTCGTTTAGCCATTAATGGCTTTGGCCGGGTGGGCCGCTGTGTGCTACGCGCCTTGCATGAGCGGCACCAGCAGTTGGGTGGCAGCTTGCAGGTTGTCGCCATTAATGAGTTGGCTGACCTCGATACCATTGCCTACCTGACCCGCTATGACTCCACTCACGGTCGCTTTCCGGGCCGTGTTGAGCTCGCGAATGATGGCCGGGAATGTTTGTTGATTGAGGGCCGCGAAATCCATGTCAGCCATCAGCAAGCATTGGCTGACTTACCCTGGGCCGAACACGGTGTTGATTTGGTGCTCGAGTGTACGGGCACCTTTTCTCAGCGCAGTATCGCTCAGCAGCATATTACCGCTGGCGCTAGTAGCGTGTTGTTTTCCCAGCCGGCTGAAGCCGACATTGATGCCACCGTGGTTTACGGCATTAATCATTGGCAATTAAGTCGCGAGCATAAAATTATTTCTGCCGCCTCCTGCACCACCAACTGTGTGGTGCCGGCGATTAAAGCGCTGCACGATGCGCTGGGTGTTGAGGCGGGGGTGATTACCACCATTCACTCGGCGATGAATGACCAGCCGGTGCTCGACTCCTACCACCACACGGATCTGCGCAAAACACGGGCAGCGTTTCAGTCAATTATTCCGGTCGAAACCGGTTTGGCGAAGGGCATCGATCGGATTCTTCCCGAGTTGAGTGGTCGCTTTGAGGCGCAGGCCATGCGGGTGCCGACGCAGAATGTATCGGCCATTGATTTGTCGGTGCAGGTAGGCAGAGACACCAGTAGCGCAGAGGTTAACGCCATTCTTCGCGCTGCCAGTGAGGGCTGGCTGAGCAGTATTCTGGGTTTTACCGAAGAGCCGCTGGCATCCTGTGATTTCAATCACGACGCCCATTCGGGCATTGTCGATGCCAGCCAGACCCGCGTCGGTGGCGAGCGTTTGGTGAAAGTCTTGCTATGGTTTGATAATGAATGGGGCTATGCCAATCGGATGCTCGACCTTGTTGAGTATTGGCAGGGTGAGCATTAATAATATTTTTTTGAGACAACAGCAGAGGAAGGCGCAAGCATAATGACTATCAAGTTAATGACAGATCTCGATCTCGCCAATCAGCGGGTGCTGATACGAGAAGACTTGAACGTACCGATTAAAGACGGCGTGGTGAGTTCCGATGCGCGTATTCGTGCGGCGCTGCCGACAATTCGTGGCGCGATGGCGGCGGGGGCCAAAGTGTTGTTGATGTCCCATCTCGGTCGCCCGGTTGAGGGTGAGGCCGATAGCGCCTTTTCACTGCAACCCGTGGCCGCACATCTGGCTAGCTTGCTGGACTGTGAGGTGCCGGTGATTAGTGACTGGCGCGATGGCGTCGATGTTGCCAGTGGCGGTGTCGCCCTACTCGAAAATGTGCGCTTTAATCCGGGCGAGAAAAAGAATGATGAAGCGCTGGCGCAAGCCTATGCCAGCCTCTGCGATATTTTTGTGATGGATGCTTTTGGTACGGCCCACCGCGCCCAGGCCTCGACCCACGGTGTTGCGCGCTTTGCCAAAACGGCCTGCGCTGGCCCACTGTTGGCGGGCGAGCTGGATGCCCTGGCGAAGGCGCTGGCGGCACCCAAGCGGCCAGTGGTTGCGATTGTTGGCGGTGCCAAAGTGTCGACCAAAATTGAAGTGCTCGAAGCGCTGTCGGACAAGGTCGATCAGTTGATCGTCGGCGGCGGCATCGCCAACACCTTTTTAGCGGCGGCAGGCAAGCCCGTCGGCAAATCGCTGTGTGAACATGACTTAACAGACCTTGCCTGTGGTTTGATGGAGAAATGCGCTATTCCCCTGCCGACCGACGTGGTGGTTGGCAGTGAGTTTTCGGAGCAGGCCGTGGCGACGCTAAAATCGGCCGATGAGGTGAATGAAGACGATATGATTTTTGATATCGGCCCCGAAACATCGGCAAGGCTTGCCGCCATTCTGCAAAATGCCGGTACGATAATCTGGAACGGCCCGGTCGGTGTGTTTGAATTCGACCAATTTGGCGCGGGTACCGAGGCGATTGCCCGAGCCATCGCCGCCAACCAAGGTTTTTCAATCGCCGGTGGCGGTGATACTTTAGCCGCAGTGGATAAATACGCCATCGCCGATGACGTGTCTTATATCTCCACCGGCGGTGGGGCCTTCCTCGAATATGTCGAGGGCAAAACCTTGCCTGCAGTGGCAATGTTAGAACAACGTGGTAGCGATTAACACACCCTAAAACCTGCCCGCTTTAGGGTTAACTATTAACGAGAAATAAGGAAGCAGTTATGGCTTTAATAAGCATGCGTCAAATGTTGGATCACGCCGCAGAGCACCAGTACGGCGTGCCGGCGTTCAACGTCAACAACCTCGAGCAGATGCGCGCCATTATGGAAGCCGCTGACCAAACGAATTCGCCGGTGATTGTGCAGGCCTCTGCCGGTGCGCGAAAATATGCCGGTGCGCCGTTTTTGCGCCACCTTATTCTCGCCGCCATCGAAGAATTCCCCCATATTCCCGTGGTGATGCATCAAGATCACGGTACCAGCCCGGCGATTTGCCAGCGTTCAATTCAGCTGGGTTTTTCATCGGTGATGATGGACGGCTCTCTTGAAGAAGACGGCAAAACCCCTGCCAGCTACGAATATAATGTTGAGGTTACGCGCCGTGTGGTCGAAATGTCCCACGCCTGTGGTGTTTCCGTTGAGGGCGAGCTGGGTTGCCTGGGTTCGCTGGAAACCGGGCAAGCCGGTGAAGAGGATGGCGTTGGCGCTGAAGGCACATTAAGTCTCGAGCAAATGCTTACCGACCCCGATGAGGCCGCTGACTTTGTTGCCAAAACCGATGTCGATGCCCTGGCGATCGCCATCGGCACCTCTCACGGTGCCTATAAATTTACCCGCCCACCCACCGGTGATGTACTGGCCATTGATCGCATTAAAGCCATTCACGCACGCATTCCCAATACTCACTTAGTCATGCACGGCTCATCGGCGGTGCCCCAGGACTGGCTGGCGATTATCAATGAGTTTGGCGGTGACATCCCCGAGACTTACGGTGTGCCAGTTGAAGAGGTGATGGAAGGTATTAAGCACGGTGTGCGCAAGGTGAATATTGATACCGATTTACGCCTCGCATCAACCGGTGCCATGCGCCGCTATATGGCGCAGAACCCCGCAGACTTTGACCCGCGTAAATACCTCGCGGCGGCGACGACGGCGATGAAAGATATTTGTGTCGCGCGATACGAATCATTTGGTGCGGCGGGCAATGCCGATAAAATTAAGGTGGTTAGCTTAGATGCCATGTCTGCTAACTACACCACCGGCGGTTTGAAACAACAGGTGAACTAACATTGTGGTGTTGTCTGTCGCGAGTTTGTTGAAAATAATAGCTTAAAGCGCCCTTTTTTAAGGGCGCTTAATTCAAGGAGGAATAGCGTCGATGTGCATGGCAAATTATAGGCTGTTGTTTGGGCGGCTTTGTCTGCTGATGGTGCTGGCAGTGGTGACGCCTGTTTATGGGGCCGAGCAAAACAACCGTGATGAATTGTTGGTGTTGGTTCACGGGGCGCACTTAACGGGGCAATCGTGGGCCGAGCTGTCGGTGCCGCTGCGCGCCGCCGGGTATCAGGTGCACGCCGTCAATTTACCAGGGCGCGGTGACGGTATCGCCGCCTCAGAGGCGACGCTGGATGCTGCCTCCAGAGCACTGTGTACACAACTTGCGGGTGCAGGCTCGGATCACAAAGTGAGCTTTGTGGCCCACAGCCAGGGTGGCGCGGTGGTTCATCATTTGCTGGGTCTATGCCCTGCAATAAGCATCGAGAAAATAATTTACGTGGCGGCCGTTGCGCCTCTCAATGGTGAGAAGCCCTTTGCCATGCTCAGCAAAGCGGATGATGAGCACTATTATCGCGGCGTGGTGTATGACGAGACCAGCGGGTTGATGAAGATACATAGCCCCCCTGAGTTCTTGGCCGCCTTTAGCTCGCTGACCTTGAATGAAGGTTCGGCCATGGCGCAGACCCTATTGGCTGCTGGTGTTGATGAGCCGGCAGTGATGGGCGACGGCGTTGTGGTTCTCGATGACGCACATTTTCAAGGTATTAAAAAATACTATATCCATACGCGCCGGGATTTGATTATTTCCCCGCTGACACAACAGCGCATTGTGCAAACACTGGGTGCTGTTGAAACGGCGACTGTCGACAGCGGGCATCTGCCTATGTTGACGCAGCCGGCAGCGCTGGCCGATATTGTGCTGGGCTTTTTAAGACCCTAACTTGGGTGTCCGTGGTGAGGCTTTTCTTTTAAAGCAAAAAACTCGGAGCAATTTAATGTTGCCCGGGGCTTTTTGGTTTTCAGGGTTTGGTTTGAGTGGGCAGCTACATTGAACAAAAAATAGGAAAATAGGGTCTTTCCCCGCCACATTATTTGTCAAGCTTATAGGGATTAGCAGATAGCTTAGTTTGCGATGACATTTCAGTACGAATTGCCGTAATCGCGGGCTTTGTTGCAGGCCGCACACCACGCCAGAGTGTAAAGGCTTCTGCCGCCTGTTCGACCAGCATGCCCAAACCATCAGCCGTTTGCTGTGCGCCCTGCTCGTGCATCCAGCGCATAAAGGGTGTGGGCTCGGCGGCGTACATCATGTCGTAGCCCTGTGTCTTTGCCGTCAGTACCTGCTCTGGTAGTGGCGCTATTTCCCCCGCCAGGCTGGCACTGGTGCCGTTGATGATGAGATCAAATTGACCCTTCTCTTTTAATCCATCAAAACCACAGGCCTTAATATTGCCGAGGTCTGCAAAGTTGCTGGTTAGCTTTTGTGCCTTGCTGACGGTGCGATTAACGATAACAATCAATGATGGGTGTTTTTTTAACAACGGTTCTAATACACCCATTACGGCGCCGCCGGCCCCGACAAGTAGTATCTTCTTGCCTTCAATTGCCCAATCGAGGTTGGTGCAGATGTCGCGCACCAGACCGAAGCCATCGGTATTATCACCGAGTATTGAGCCGTCATCCTGGCGAATGAGGGTGTTCACCGCCCCAGCGCGACGGGCGCGCTCGCTGAGCTTATCCGCAAAGCTAAAGGCATCCAGTTTGAAGGGTACGGTGATATTTAGACCCTTGCCGCCGTCTTTGAAAAAGCGGCTGGCTGCAGACTGAAACTGATCGCTTTCGACCAGGGTGCTGACATAGTTGATGTCCTGTCCCGTTTGCGCGGCAAAAGCGCTGTGAATCTGCGGTGAGCGGCTGTGTTTAATCGGGTTGCCAAAGACGGCGTACTGGTCTGTCATCATTAAATACCGGGGTGCTTAGTTGTCGGCCCAGTCGCGGGTCGGGAGGAAGTGCTCGTAGAGTTTGGCTTCTTCACTGCCGGGTTCGGGGTGCCAGTCGTATTGCCAGCTGACCATTGGCGGTAGTGACATGAGGATGGATTCGGTGCGGCCACCGGATTGCAGGCCAAAGAGTGTGCCCCGGTCGAAAACCAGATTGAACTCAACATAGCGCCCACGTCGATACAGCTGGAAGTTCTTTTGTTTCTCGGTATAGGGCCGTTCGGCGTGTTTTCTGACGATGGGCGCATAGGCTTCGGTGTAGCTATCGCCGATAGCACGCATTAGGGCGAAGCTGTCATCAAAGCCGAGCTCGTTAAAGTCATCGAAAAACAGGCCGCCAACACCGCGAGCTTCATTCCGGTGTTTGAGGTGAAAGTAGGTGTCACACCATTCTTTAAAACGCGGGTAGATGTCTTTGCCAAAGGGCTCGCAGGCGGCTTTACCCGTGTTGTGCCAGTGTTTGCAGTCGGCTTCATCGCCGTAATAGGGCGTCAGGTCGTAACCACCGCCGAACCACCAAACGGGTTCTTCGCCGTCTTTTTCGGCAATAAAAAAGCGCACGTTGGCGTGGGAGGTTGGCACCAGCGGGTTGAGCGGGTGGACGACCAAAGAGACGCCCATAGCTTCAAACGAGCGCCCGGCGAGCTCGGGGCGAGCAGCGGTTGCCGAGGGCGGTAGTTGCGAGCCGAAGACGTGGGAGAAATTAACGCCGCCCTTTTCGAAGACCGAGCCATTTTCGATAATGCGGGTACGACCACCGCCGCCGCCCTCTCTGTCCCAGGCATCCTCGCGAAACAGGGCTGTGGGTTCCAGGGTTTGCAGCTGCTGGCAAATGCGTTCCTGTAAGTCGAGTAGATACTCTTTAACGGCGCTGCTATCGACCATGATGTCGTCCTCGCAATGGCATGGTTGGAGTTTAGCTGGCGGCGCGAATGACTTCGCCGGTCAGCAGGTTGCGGATTTCGCTCGGGGTGGCGGCGTGTCCGATACTACCGGGAGTGTAAGCATCAAGGCTATTGCCGAAATAGGCTTTGACCTTCATCAATGATTTTGCCGGTGGCAGGCCCCGAGGGTTGGCCGATGTCGAGATTAGTGGGCCGCCAAAAGCGCGGCTCAGTGCGCCAGCCACCGGGTGGGCGGTGACGCGCAGTGCCAGTGTGTCACGGCCACCGCTGATCCAGGGTGAGGCATGGTGATTGTTGGGGATTAGCCAGGTGATTGCCGCAGGCCAACTGTTTTGCAGTTGCTCAATAGAGGAGGCCTCTAGGCCCCGTAAATAAGGTGCAAACATGGCGATATCGGCGGCGATGAGAATTAGGCCTTTACTCGGCTCACGCCTTTTTAAGGCGAGCAGGCCTTGTACGGCACGATCGTTCTTGGGGTCGCAGCCCAGACCCCATACGGCCTCTGTGGGGTAGCAGGCAATACCACCGCTGTGCAGGCTGGCTGCGGCCCGGCGAATACCCGGTCGCAGCGCAAGATCTATCATTGCTTAAGCCTTAGCTCGGGCCTGTAATTTAGCCTGCAGAGCCTGATCCTTTTCGATCACAACCTGCGCATTGGCGGCGCGCTCATCGAGCAGGCGTTGATACAGTGCGGAGTCGGCACCGGCGATGATTTGCGCGGCCAGATAGGCGGCATTTTTAGCACCGGCCTTGCCAATGGCGACCGTGGCGACGGGAATGCCGCCGGGCATTTGCACGGTCGATAGCAGGGCGTCGAGGCCTTCGAGGGAGCCATTAATCGGCACGCCGATAACGGGTCTCAGGGTCAATGCGGCGACGGCACCAGCGAGGTGGGCGGCCATGCCCGCAGCGCAGATAAAGGCCGCGCAACCGCGCTCATCGGCCGAGGTCACGTAGTCGTGAGTGACCGCAGGCGTGCGGTGGGCAGAGGTGACTTTCGCTTCAAACGGCACGCCGAGTTTGTTGAGTACGTCAAAACTGGCTTCCATGATGGGAAGGTCGGAGTCAGAGCCCATTAATATGGCGACAAAAGGTTTACTCATGATGGCGGAGCCTCGCTCACTGTGAAAAAGCGCACAGGCTACCGCAAGACGCTGACGAGGGCAATCGCGGTGAGTGGCTAGCGTAGCCGGTTATAAATGCCCACTCGTTGCTCGACCCAGCCCTCAAGTTCCAATTGCACCAGTTGTGCGCTGAGTGTTGCCGCCGGCAGTTGTGTGCGTGCCATTAAGGTGTCGAGGTCGGCGGGGTCAAAACCGAGGGCGGCGAGCACTTTGTTGGAGGCCTCATCGAGGGCGTTGGGGCTTTCTGGCGTGGCGGGTTGTTTGACGATTTCGGCCTGGTAGGCCAGTAGGCCGCCGAGTTCGTTGATAATGTCGTCGCTGGTTTCCACGAGGGCGGCGCCCTGGCGAATTAATTGGTGGCAGCCCTTGGCGCCGGGGTTGTGGATGGAGCCGGGTAGGGCAAAGACTTCTCGGCCCTGCTCCATGGCGAGGCGAGCGGTAATCAACGAGCCACTTCTCAGGGCGGCTTCGACCACGAGTACGCCAAGACTGAGGCCGCTGATAATGCGATTGCGCTGGGGGAAATTGCCGGCGCGGGGCGGTGTGCCGGGCGGGAATTCGGAAACGATCGCTCCGCCGCTGGCGATAATCTGGTTATAGAGCGTGGTGTGACGGCGCGGGTAGACGACATCGACACCGGTGCCGAGAACGGCGATGGTTTTACCGCCTTCCATGGCGCCCTGGTGGGCGGCGCCGTCGATACCCAGGGCCATCCCACTGGTAATGGCAAAGCCGCTATTGGCTAGATGGCGCGCAAATGCTTGGGCGTTTTGTTGCCCGTTGGTTGAGTGCTGGCGGCTGCCAACGATGGCGATTTGTGGCAGGTTTAGGGTCTGGCTGTCACCTTTAACAAACAGCAATGCCGGCGCGGTGTCGATTTCTCGCAATAGCGGGGGGTAGTCAGGGCAAGAAATAAGCACAATCTTGATATCGTCTTGAATGCAGGTGTCGAGAGTCGCTAGCGCCCGTGTTTTGAAATCATTGGGGTTGGCTCGAAAGGCGCTCAAGCCTTTGCGATAGGCGGGGGCAAGGGTATGAAGGGGTGCCTGTAGAGCCTTGGCAAAGCTGCCAAATTGGCGCTGGAGTTTGCCGAGAGCAAGGGCGCCGATGCCGGGAAGGGCCTGTAGGGTGAGGGCGGATTCGCGCTCTGAAATCGTGGCTTCCATCCTTGGTGCCGTCGTGATTGTGTTGAATGGGTCGAATTAAAGGAGGGCGAGAAGGTAGAGCCTTCCCCCGCTCTCCTTTTTCAGTTAGGGCTCGCGGACAATATCTTTAACAGAAATTGGCAAGTCGGCATTGAGAATGAGGGCGAAGCTCATTTTTTCAAAGGTGCGGAAGACCATCATCATCCCGGCGCTTTCCGGAGGTAGCGTGACGGTGCCGCCGAGGACGCGATCTTTGACAATCGCGCCGGTTTTGAGGATGGAGAGCATATTGCCAATTTCCACGCCGTCGCGCTCACCGAGATTAATGCTCACCACATCGAGCAAACCGCCGGTGCTAACGCTGCCTTCAACCGACATAATTAAACCCTCGGTGTCCTCGGGCGGCGCGCTGGGGTAGAACGTAGCGTCAATTTTGCGCTCTTCCAGCGCCAGTAGCCTGTCGTTGATACGCAGCTCTTCGACGCTGCGAGTGGCTTTTAGCGTGGCGATGTCATCATCAACGGCCTTGATGCTGCCGGCACCGATATCTTTGGCGCGAATACCTAGCACTTCATGGGTCTTGGGGTCGGTATAGGGCCCGCCATTGCGATAGACACCGAAGGCGTCTTGTGCCTCAGAGAAGTCGCCGCGAGCATAAAAATCTTGGCCTTTACCGGTTAATAAGTGCTTGCTCTTACCTGAGAGGATGTAGGGCGCCGCCTCGAGAATACCGGGCTCGACGACCCTATTGCGCGACAGAAAGCTGTTGATCATATCCAGCGGCAGGGTGGAAATAGCCTGACGGTTGCTCACCTCGCGAATCTGCGGGCTAAGTTTGACATTGCGGCTGCGACTGAGCATCAGACGCGGTTTCCCATCGATGTAAATAAGGCTGATAATGTCGCCGGGGTAGATCAGGTGAGGGTTTTGAATCTGTGGATTGACCTGCCATATTTCCGGCCACAGCCAGGGCTGGGCGAGAAAGTGGGCGGAAATGTCCCACAGCGTATCGCCCTTGGTGACGGTGTATTTATCGGGGATGTCGTCATTAAACGGGGCCTCTGCCACCGCTGCTGAGACCAAGACCCAGGCGCTTATTATGGCCAACGCGACTGTCTTTATAGGGCTTTTCATCAAGGCGCTTCCTTAAGCTAAAGGCCGATGGTGTATACTGCTGGCATCGGTCGGTTCAGTCTTGTAATTATTGAATCAGCCTGAATGTTAACAGCCGTTTATATCCTTTTGCTAGAATTCCATCACAAAGCCATGACTATTCGAACAATTCTTGAATTTCCAGACCCCCGCCTACGCACCACAGCTGTGCCCGTTGCCAAGGTTGACAAGCGCATTCGCCACCTACTCGACGATATGTTTGAGACCATGTACGAGGCCAAGGGCATCGGTTTAGCCGCAACCCAGGTCGATGTGCACGAGCGGATTGTGGTGATGGACCTCTCTGAGGAGCGCGACTCGCCCTTAATTTTGATAAACCCCGAGGTGGAGTTTATCGGTGACAGCGAGCTGGAGCACGATGAGGGTTGTCTCTCGGTGCCCGGTTTCTACGAGACCGTATCGCGCCCCGATTGTATTCGCCTGCGGGCTCTCGATGAGAACGGTGAGGCCTTTGAGCTGGAGCCCGATGGGCTACTGGCGGTGTGTATTCAGCACGAGCTTGATCACCTCAATGGCAAGCTGTTTGTCGATTATTTATCGGCCCTAAAGCGCCAGCGCATTAGGAAAAAATTGGAAAAACTGCATCGGCAATCGGCACCATAAAAATTGTTGCCCTGTCACTCCTTGTAAAACAGTATCAAATGCACATCGAGACACTATCTTGAAGATTATTTTTGCCGGTACGCCCGATTTCGCGGCCAGCCATTTGGCGGCCTTGCTCACACAGGGTCAGCATAGCGTGGTGGCGGTCTATACTCAGCCCGACCGACCGGCTGGGCGCGGAAAAAAGCTGAAGCCCGGTCCCGTAAAACAGCTGGCCGAACAACACGGCCTACCTGTTATACAACCGCTTTCTTTGAAGAACCCGGAAGACCAGCAACAGCTAAAGGCGTTTGACGCCGACTTGATGGTGGTCGTGGCCTACGGTTTGATCCTGCCGCAAGTGGTCCTCGACATGCCGCGCCTGGGTTGTATCAATGTTCACGCCTCCCTATTGCCACGCTGGCGCGGTGCTGCACCCATACACCGAGCCTTGGAGGCGGGGGATGCAAGAACGGGTGTCACCATTATGCAGATGGAAGCGGGGCTTGATACGGGGCCAATGCTACTCAAGGCTGAGTGCGCGATAGATCGCGACGACAGTGGCGGCAGTTTGCACGATAAGCTGGCGAACATCGGCTGTGAGGCCTTGCTGAAAGCACTCGATGCTCTGGCGGACAATAGTTTGAGCGGCGCAGTACAGGATGATGCCTTGAGTAACTACGCCCCTAAAATCAGCAAGGAGGAGGCGCGGCTCGACTGGTCGCGTTCCGCAACGGCGCTAGATCTTAAAATTCGTGCCTTTAACCCCTTTCCAGTCGCCTTTACTACGCTGGGTGATGCTCGGCTTAGGGTCTGGGCTGCAGAGTTGGAAATTTCGCATGCCCATCAAGCCGCTGCGGGTACTCTTTTAAAGTGCGACAGCCGGGGTATTTGGGTGGCTTGTGGTGAGGGCGCCTTAGTGCTCACTGAAATACAGTTGCCGGGTAAAAAGCGGCTGCCGGTGCAGGCGGTCTTAAATAGCCAGGCGCAGTTATTTGCCGCTGGCGTGCAACTGGGCTTGTCAGGGAGTGCTAGTGGTGCAAGTTAGGGTTGCTGCGGTCAAAGTCCTATTAGCCGTGACGCGCGATGGCGTATCCCTGAACCAGTGTCTGCCCGAATTAATGGCCCAGGTGGTCGAGCGGGATAGGCCCTTGCTGCAAGATCTTTGTTACGGCACCTTGCGCTGGTATCCCCGTTTAAACACCTTGCTCAAGGTGCTGCTGGAAAAGCCTTTCCGTTCGAAAGACCAGGATATTCATGTGCTGCTAGCGTGCGCGCTCTACCAAATCATGGTGACACGCATCCCCGATCACGCCGCCGTCAATGAAACGGTAGCGGTCATTAAAAAACTGAAAAAGCCCTGGGCCAAGGGCTTGGTGAATGGCGTGCTGCGCCGCTTTATTCGTGAGCGGGAGAGCCTTAATGCGCAATTGGCAGACAAAGGTATCTACCTACACGCCCACCCGAAATGGCTATGTAAGCGTATTGAGCAAGCGTGGCCGCAGCAGGCGAGTGCTATTTTTGCCGCCAATAATCATCCTGGGCCGATGACGCTGCGGGTTAACACGCTGCGCCAGAGTCGGGCCGAGTACCTGGAAACCTTGCAGGCGGCGGGCATTGAGGCGCAGGCAACCGCGCTCAGCGAAGACGGGGTGCAGCTCCACAAAGCCTCGGGCGTCGATGCTATCCCCGGTTTTGTCGACGGTCTACTCAGTGTCCAGGATGAGGCCGCCCAGCTCGCGGCACAATTGTTACAACTAGAGCCCGGGCAGCGGGTGCTCGATGCCTGCTGTGCGCCGGGGGGTAAAACCTGCCATATTCTGGAGCGTGAGGCTAAGCTCACTGAGCTGGTGGCTCTCGATATTGATGACTCTCGCCTAGAGCGCGTCAAAGAAAACTTTGCGCGGCTCAATGTACAGTCGACGTTGATAGCGGCAGACGCTGCCGCCACCGAGCAGTGGTGGGACGGGCAGCGCTTCGACCGCATTCTGCTCGACGCGCCCTGTTCCGCCACCGGGGTGATTCGCCGTCATCCCGACATCAAGCTACTGCGCAAGCCCGATGATATTGCCCGCCTAGCCGAACTGCAGGCAGAATTACTCGACGCCCTGTGGCCTCTGCTCAAGTCTGGGGGTAAACTGCTCTACGCCACCTGTTCGATATTGCCCGAGGAAAACGATGCCAGCATCGCCGCTTTTATCGCCAGGCAGGGTGATGCCGAAGTGCTGACTATTTCGGCAGAAATTGGCAGGCAAACACCGCTAGGGCGGCAACTGCTACCGACCATTGATGGCCACGACGGTTTTTACTATGCCCTGCTGTGCAAAGGCTGAGGCGAGCTACACGCTGCGTTGGTCGTGACAGAGAATAGCCAGCTCCAAGGCTTGTTATAAAACAAATAAGCGATAATCAAGCATGAAAATTGTGATTGTTGGGGCCGGCCAAGTGGGCGGCACCCTGGCGGAGAATTTGGCCAGTGAAGCGAACGACATTACTCTAATCGACCCGGATGAAAACCGCCTCCGCGAGTTGCAGGACAGGCTCGATATTCGCACCGTGCCGGGTTTGGGTTCCCACCCCGATGTGCTCGAATTGGCAGGTATCGAAGATGCCGACATGCTGGTCGCCGTGACCAGTAGCGATGAGGTCAATATGCTGGCCTGCCAGATCGCCTTTTCGCTGTATCGCACCCCCACCAAAATTGCCCGGGTGCGTGCCAGTGGTTACATCAACAAGGCCTATCGCGAGAAACTTTTCAACGATGCCCATGTGCCGGTTGACGTATTGATTACGCCCGAGCAAGTGGTGACCGATTATATCTGCAAGCTGGTCGAACACCCCGGAGCCTTGCAGGTGCTCGACTTTGCCGATGGCGCGGTGCAATTGATGGCCGTGCGCGCCCTGGGTGATGGCCCGATGATTGGCCACCAACTGAGTGAAATTCGCGAGCAGATGCCCGGTGTCGACGCCCGTGCTGCGGCCATTTACCGCCGGGATCGCTCCATCGTGCCCCAGGGTGATACGGTGATTGAAGAGGGCGATGAGGTGTTCTTCGTTGCCGCGCGCTCCGATATTATCAAGGTGATGAGTTTTCTGCGGCGTTCCGAAAAACCCTACCGGCGCCTGATTATTGCCGGTGGTGGCAATATCGGCTTTCGTTTGGCGAAAGCGCTAGAGGGCAGTTACAACGTCAAGGTTATTGAATACCACCTGTCGCGGGCAGAGTTTTTGGCCGAGTCGCTGGATCGGGCCGTGGTATTAAATGGCCAGGCGACCGATCGAGAATTGCTGCTCGAGGAAAACATAGAAACCACGGATGTTTTTATCGCCGTCACCAATGACGATGAGGTCAATATTATGGCCTCGTTACTGGCCAAGCGCCTCGGCGCCAGAAAGGTGATGACTTTAATCAGCAACCCGGTTTACGCGGAGTTGATGGAGGGCAGCCAAATTGATATCGCGGTGTCGCCTCAGCAGGCGACCACCAGCTCACTACTGAGTCATGTGCGTCGCGGTGATACGGTCAACGTGCACTCCCTGCGCAGAGGCGTGGCAGAGGCGCTGGAGATCGTTGCCCACGGCGATGCCAAAAGCTCGAAAGTTGTTGGCAGGGCGATCGAGACATTGACCCTGCCTGCGGGCACGACGATCGCCGCACTGGTACGTCGTGGCGAAGTGATTATCACCCACCACGATACGGTGATCGAATCCGATGACCACGTCATTGTGTTTATGATCGACAAGCGCCACACGCGGGATGTCGAAAAACTCTTTCAAGTCGGCTTTACCTTTTTCTAGGGGCTCGGTTTTCTTATGTTTATTTCAGGCCGTAGCGCCGTCTAATGCACTATTCAGTAATTGCACGTATTCTCGGTCTGCTGCTGATGCTCTTCAGCATCACCCTGCTGGTGCCCATTGTGGTGGCCGTGATTTATCAGGAGCAAACGGCGCGCGCCTTCTTTCTCGCCTTTGCGATTACCTTTTCGATAGGCACTCTGGTGTGGCTACCCAATAGTCGCAGTAGCGGCGACCTGCGCACGCGGGATGGGTTTTTAGTCACGGTGCTATTCTGGCTGATGCTCGGTCTCGGCGGGGCCCTGCCCCTGGCCTTGGTCGAGCCCTCACTATCGCTCACCGACGCGGTGTTTGAGTCCATTTCTGGTCTAACCACCACAGGCGCAACGGTGATCAGTGGTCTCGATGAGCTACCGCGCTCGATACTCTATTATCGACAACAATTACAGTGGCTGGGCGGTATCGGTATCGTGGTGATTGCGGTGGCGATTATGCCGATGCTGGGCATTGGTGGTATGCAGCTGTATCGCACCGAAACACCGGGTCCGGTCAAAGACAGTAAGCTGACACCGCGCATTACCGAGACCGCAAAGATGCTGTTTTTGATTTATGTGGTACTCACGGCGGCTTGTGGCTTGGCCTATTGGTTGGCGGGGATGAATGCCTTTGACGCTATTGGCCACAGTTTTGCGACGGTCGCGATTGGCGGCTTCTCAACCCACGACGCCAGTATGGGCTTTTTCGACAGCGCTCTAATCAACAGTGTTTGCGTGTTCTTTATGATTCTCTCAGGGCTCAATTTTGGCTTGCACTTCATGGCTTGGCACCGCAAAAGCATAGGCCCCTACCTGTTTGATTCGGAAGCTCGCCTGTATCTGGCGATGCTGTTGGTGGGTATGTTGATTGTCTGTGCGTATTTGTATTACAGCGGTTCTCACGATGCTATGTCGGGTATTAATCACGGTATTTTTCAGCTGGTGTCGATGATGACAACCACCGGTTTTACCACCGATAATTTTAGTACCTGGCCTAGCTTTGTACCCTTCCTGCTGATTTTCTTATCGTTCTTTGGCGCCTGTGCCGGGTCCACCGGTGGCGGTATAAAAGTCGGTCGGATGATGATTATCGCTAAGCAGGGCCTGAGTGAAATACAAAAACTGATTCACCCCAGCGCGGTGATTCCCATTAAGGTCAACGGCCGCATCGTGCCGGATCGCGTTATCAATTCTATTTGGGCCTTCTTCGGGGTTTATCTGGCGGTGTTTTACGGCATCGTCTTACTGCTGATGGCCTCTGGTCTCGATTACATTAGCGCTTGGTCGGCGACCACGGCATCACTCAACAATCTCGGGCCGGGCCTCGGCGCAGTGGCGGCTAATTACGGCGATATCAATGGTTTTGCGAAGTGGGTACTGTGCGGTGGCATGTTGCTGGGGCGTCTGGAAATTTTCACCTTGTTGGTGTTATTTACACCGATGTTCTGGCGCCGTTAGCCAGCAGTAACAAAGTGCTGATGCTTGTTCATTTGATGTTCGCTCCTCAAGGTATTTTTCAAAAAGCGGGTTGTTGCGTCACTTACTCGCTAGCCTCGGTGAATAGACCGGCATACTCCTGTCGCAGCAGGTGCTTCTTCACCTTTCCCGTCGCCGTCATTGGCAATTGCTCGAGAATGATCACGCGCTTGGGGCTTTCGAAACCGCTGAGGGTTTGCTTGCAGTGAGCAATAATGGCTTGTTCTTCGAGCGCGGCACCGGCCTTGCCACTCACCACAGCGATGACGGCTTCGCCCCAGTGTTTATGAGCGAGGCCGATAACACCGACATTGGCGACGCCCTCACAGGTGAGAATACAGCTCTCTACCTTTACGGAGGAGACGCTTTCACCACCGGATTTGATGGTGTCTTTTTTACGGTCGATAAAACAGAAATGTAGGTCGTCATCCAGATAGCCGATATCACCGGAGTGGTGCCAGCCAAAGGCCCGAGCTGCGCTGCTGGCCTGCGAGTTTTTGTAGTAGGCGAGCATAACTTGGGGGCTGCGCCACACGACTTCACCAATCTCACCGGTTTGTAAGATGTTGCCAGCGTTGTCCATAATCGCTTGGTCGCTGGTGATCGAGCCATTGCCCCAGATATTACCCTCCTTAAGTACCCCCTGGGTGGCCGCCATCATCGTGGCGAGACCGCTAGTTTCCGTCTGTCCGGAGCCGGTGCTAAAGGGGCAGGCGAAGGCCTTGTGCAGTTTATTCAACGTTTCTGTATCCATAGGTGCCATGCCGTACATCCCCAATTGCAAGCTGGAATAGTCGTGCTTATCGAGTTCTGGGCAATCCAGCATGGCCTTCCACATCAATGGCAGGAGGATGGTGAACTTTAGCTCTTCCGACTCAATCAGGGCGAGTAGCGGCGCGGCTTCAAAGTCGTGCTGCAGTACTATTTTACTGCCTAGGTGTAGCGCCACTAAGGCAAACAGTTGTGCGGCGATGTGGAAGAGTGGCAATACGGCGGGGTGGCAGATGGAGTCTTTATTGGCGCCAATACTGATGACGGTGTTGAGCGTAGCGATGTAGAGATTTTTGTGGGACAGCATTACGCCCTTGGGGCGGGCGGTGGTGCCGCTGGTGTAGATGATTTCGGCGACATCGTCGTCTGTGATAATGATGTCTTCAATTTCACTGCTGTCCTGCCCCGCGTGCAGTTCCTCGAAAGCGACAACACTGCCGGTCGCTGCGCCAGCCAAGCTAATCGCTAGAAAGTGGTGATCAATCTTGGCGCTGATCCGCTCAACTAAGGGTTGTAAGGCGGTATCGGCAAAAATAGCGACACTACCGGAGTGCTCAATGTTGTATTCAATATCCGTCGGGCTTTGTCCATAGTTAATGGGTACCGCGATAAAGCCGCCCTTAAAACAAGCCAGTAGCGTGGTGATCATTTGGTGGGTATTGGCACCGAGAATAGCGACGCGGTCGCCCTGCTTGATGTCTCGGCTGCGCAGGCCCCTCACCACTTGATTGACCGATTGGTTTAAGTGTCGGTAGTTGGTAGCAATGCGCTCGCCATCGATGAATTCGACGAGAGCTTCACACTGTCCATGGCTAGTGGCGCGGCGCCGTAGTGCGTCGCCCATGGCGATACGCCGGATTAAGTTGACTTCAAGTGCGGTATCCACAATGAGGTTCTGCTTTACCTGTGAAAGGTTGGCCTGAGTTCAGTCTAGGTTATTTTTTCCAAGGCTTCATGGTTTTCTAAAGCTTGTCGCTACCGCCCTCGGCCAGCCAGCGGGCGCAATCGGGGCTCAGGGCCCGCTCGACAGCCGCCTCGGCCTCTTGCAGTTCTTGCGCCGTCAGTACATCGCGCCAGCGGCCATTGGTGCCCTTATTCACAAAGGCCTTGGCACCGCCAGCGAAAATCTTATCGACCCCGGGTAGCAGCTCAACCGCATTGTTTTTCATATTGTCAAAGGTGGCCTGTTCGACCAAGTTGGGCCACAGGGCTTCATCCACGCTGATGCCAAGAAAGTCCGCCACCTTGCGCATTTCCCCCTCGAGGTCATTGAGCAGGTCGCTAAAGTGCACCAGATAAATATTCGGCAGGTGGCGATAATCCCACCATGACTGGATAAAACTCAGGTGCGACCAGAAGGGGTAGCCGTCTGTTTCCCATTCAAAGTTACCCTTATTGATCCAGTCGTGCCAAAGGCTATGTATATCGTCGTACAGCGGCGGGAATTCCTCGCCGACCCGGCCGGGGGTGTTGTTCAACGCAGCCATAAAGCCCTCGGTATAGTTGGATGCATGGTTCCATAGCGACATGAAAACATCGCGTACATCGCGGCCAATCACCAGGTATTTCATTTCGGGATAATAGGGTAGGGCATTGAGGGGCGAGTGGGTTTTTAGAAAGCGCCGGTGAGTTTGCGCCTCAATGGAGGCAAGGGTTTCATCCAGTGGACTAAGACGCATATCGAGCCAGATCGACATATCGTGAAAGGACTCGGCCGGCGGCTTGTCCTGGAATAACAGCAGCGAAACGATGCGCTGCATCCAGGTGGTGCCGCTCTTCATCGAGGTGCAAACCAGGATATCGTCTTCGCGCACCTTGAAGTTATCCCAGCGGGTACTGTCGAGATGGTGGTTTTGGTAGGT
>MAAC01009683.1_pt1 | contig 72763 bp, 68 predicted proteins | sample 1115981 | NCBI WGS metagenome assembly MAAC01 (sample SAMN04961126, study PRJNA320927) | seawater metagenome | isolation source: sample BD02T64 sea water enriched with oil for 64 days | place: USA:Gulf of Mexico | collected 2013-07-27
CTCACGGGGCTGGCTCCAATGACCAGGCAATCGGGAAAGTGGCGCGGCAAAGCCACCATTCAAGGTGGGAGAAAACAACTGCGTGACGCGCTCTATATGCCTGCTCTCGTTGCATCTCGGCACAACCCGGACATGTGCGACAAATACAAAGCCATGATCAAACAAGGTAAACCACAAAAGGTCGCTCTAACAGCCATAATGCGAAAGCTCATTGAACTCGCAAACACCTTGGTGAAAGCAGATCGCGAATGGGTTCATTATGGTACTTGACCATAACGGATACTCTAAGCGGTCATCTGACGCTTTCACTCAGGAATAGTTGTCGTTTAGGGACACCAAAGGTCGGCTAAGCGGACGAAGCCACCTTCTATCGCAGCGTATTCAATGACTGCATTGCGGAACACCAACCATGCGTAAAAATTACTATTTCTTTCGCAAAGTTGGTATTTTTAGCCCTGCTTCAGATGACGCAATCAATATGCCAAACCTTCTTAATCGTGTTTCTTCTTTCTTGGCGCTCATGACCCACCAGATAGAATCTCTTTTGTAGGATGGTGCCAAATTAGTAAGAAATAGCCAAGCAGGTTGGTTAGCCTTGATTTGCGCCTCAAACTCGGCGGCAAGTGGCACATTTCGGTCTTCGGAGGTGTAGCCTTGTGTATCGGATCGGTTGTTAAAGACGTGCATTCCTGCTGGTTTCATCTTTCCAAGAGGGATGAGTGCTTCTACCTTCTTTACGTTCACAGCGCTCCATACGCTCTTAATTTTGCGCGGCGTAAAACGTATCATATAGCTTTGTTCATCAATGGTTTTCCGGATACCGTCGATCCACCCAAAGCAAAGAGCGACATCTACTGATGTAGACCACGTAAGGCTTGCACGCCCTGTACTTTTCCTGAAATAGCCCACCCAAAGTTCACTGGCTTCCGCATGTTCTTCTAGCCAAACGCTAAACTCTTCTTGGTTTTCAAAAAAAATTGCATCCACCATCCTTTAGTCTCCATACTTAGCCACCAACGTTTGCACCCTTTGGTCAAACCGGAGGGCATGCTTAACCTTGAAACGCTTTTGGTGCTAGGTGGCAGGTACAAGAAAGCGGGCATTGATGGCTTCCGCAGCATTGGGCGCATCTGGTTCGAAGCGGTCCACTGACAAGAATAACCGAGCACCATGCCAAGGCCGCTAGCGAAACTTCACCACAAAGCAAAACTGCATTTATAGCCTTCCCTCACCATCCTTAAGTGAAACCATGCCCACACCCCGAGAAACCATCCTGCAAGCCCTGCTTGCGGCTCTGCAAACCATGCCCAATGCAACCATGCTGCGTGGGGCGATCCTGCCCGAGAGGATACCATCCGGTGGCCTGTTGATCCTACACGATGGTGATCCCGGCACGCCCGAGGTTACACTGTCCCCGCTGCAGTACCATTTTGAACATCGCGCCGAAATCGAAGTAATCGTGCAAGGCAAAACACCCGCCGCTCGTGATGTTGCGTTTGACGTGCTGCTGGCAGAATTAGCCACAACGATCACGGTCGACCGCACCCTCGGCGGCCTCTGCGACTGGGTCGAGGCTGAAGCCCCACGGCCTGTCGATCTACCCGTTGAGGGTGCCGAGGCGTTAAAAGCGGCGATCGTCCCTATCAATCTGATCTATACCACCGCCGATCCCTTGGGATGACCCCTATGGAATGACCTCCATCGGCTGATTTCTCTCACGACAACATAAAGGAAAACAATATGGCACGTGCGCAAGGCGCGCGGTCGCTGATGGCGGCTGCGTTCGAGACAACTTATGGCACCTCGCCGGTTGGCGGTTACATGCAGATGCCGTTTGCCAGCACTTCGCTGGGGGCAGAACAACCGCTGCTGGGCTCGGAATTGTTAGGCTACGGCCGCGATCCCTTGGCCCCTATCAAAGATGCGGTGACGGCAGACGGCGATGTGGCGGTGCCAATTGACGCCGAAGCTTTCGGATTTTGGCTAACGGCGGCCTTTGGTGATCCGGTCACCACCGGAACTGGCCCCTATACGCATGTGTTCACATCGGGCAGTTGGACATTACCAAGCATGTCGATCGAGACCGCCATGCCCGAAGTACCACGCTTTGCGATGTATTCCGGCTGCGTGCTCGACCAGATTTCCTGGCAGATGCAGCGCTCGGGACTTTTAACCGCTACCGCAAAACTGATCGCACAGGGTGAAGCCGTGGCCACGTCGTCAGCCACAGGAACACCCACCGGTTGGAACCTGCAACGGTTCGGACACTTCAACGGCTCGATCAAACGCAACGGAACCGCGCTGGGCAATATCGTCTCGGCCGACATTCAATACGCCAATAATCTCGACCGGATCGAGACTATCCGTTCGGACGGGCGTATCGACGGGGCTGATCCCTCAATTGCCGCGCTGACCGGCAAAATGGATGTGCGCTTTGCCGATCAGGTGCTGATGACACAGGCCATGGATGGCACACCAGCCGAGTTGGAGTTCGCCTACAATCTTGGAACAGGCGAAAGCCTGACCTTCACCGCCCACGCTGTTTACCTGCCCCGCCCACGTGTCGAAATTCAGGGGCCCCAAGGCGTGCAAGCCAGCTTTGACTGGCAGGCAGCTTACGGTGCCACCGCCGGTCAGATGTGCACCGTCACCCTTGTCAACGATATCGCAACCTACTGAGGAACAACATGATCCGTCTTGATCTATCAAACAAACCCGTCTGGCTTGATCTCGGCCACTGTGTCCGCCTGCATTTGCAACCCCTGACCACGGCCATGATGGTGGCCTCGCGCAGTGATCCGTCTGTGGCAGCTTTGAGCGAGGATGCAACCGACGAGGAAAGCGCGCTGGTGTTTGCCAAGGCACTGGCCTGCAACGCCACGCTCGACTGGGAGGGTGTCGGGGACAGTGACGGCAATGTCATTCAAATTACCCCTGAGGGTATATCGGCCCTGCTTGATGTCTGGCCACTGTTCGAGGCCTTCCAGACCGGATACGTGGCCAAGGGTCTGGTACTGGATCAGGAAAAAAACGTCTCGTCGCTCTTGCCGAATGGGTCTTCGGCGGGGGCGACGGATACTGCCAAGCCTGCTCGCAAACCTGCGAAGACTGCCCGCAAATCCTGAACCAGCCGCAAAGCTATGAGGGTTGGCAGGTCTGGGATCTGGTTGCCCGCCTCGGTGGTCAATTGCGTATTGCTCCCTCTGGCGGCGTCATCGGCTGGGATATTGGCACGGCCCTGTCATTAGCCTCGGCGCTTGGGGCCTGTCAGGTCACGGCCGCCGAAATACTCCCCGCTATCGAAGCCGTAATGGTGCGCAAACTTAACGAACAAATGGATCAAAACAATGGCTGAAAAGCGTGTGTCCGTGCGCCTTGCGGCGGTGGGCGGCAAACAGGTCAAAGCCGAGTTTGAAGGTATTGGCGAAGCGGGTAAGCGTGGCTTTGGCAAAGCCTCGCGAGAGATGGAAATCGCCAATGCACGCCTGGCCCGCTTTGCACGGCGCGCCAAGATTGCGGCCGGTATTATGGCTGCGGCTGCTGTGGCTGCGGGCATATCGATGGTGCGTTCCAGCCTGCAGACCATAGACGAACAAGCAAAGATGGCAGCCTCCTTGCGCACCACCACCGAAAGTATGCAGGTTCTCTCCCGCGCTGGCGATCTGGCAGGTATTTCTATGGGCGAGATTGAGCAGGCTACGATCCAGCTCACCAAGCGCTTGTCTCAGGCTGCCGCGGGAACGGGTCCGGCTGTAGATGCGTTGCAAAAACTCCACCTCTCGGCAACTGATCTCGAAGGCCTCACTGTTGATGCCAAGATTTCCACCATTCAGGACGCAATTGCCAAATTCATCCCGAGTGCGCAGCAGGCCGCGATTGCCTCGCAGATTTTTGGCGATCGCGCAGGACTTATTTTTACCCGCATCGACAGCGCTACCCTGCGACAGGCCACACAGGATGTGCAGGATTTCGGGGTGGCAGTCTCTGAAGCTGATGCCGCACAGATAGAGCGCACCAATGACGCGCTCTCGCGTATGGGGCTGCTCTGGCGTGGCATCTCCAACCAACTGGCGGTGGCTGCCGCCCCGGCGCTCGAAGCAATGGCCAACGCCATGGCAGCGATCGGCAAAACCACTGGTCCATTGGGACGCGCCATCAAAGGCCTGTTTAACCATATCGGCGAGATATCAACCATTACCGCCACTTTCGTCACCGTGCTGGGTGGCCGGCTGGTGCTCTCTCTGGCCAAAGCGGCACTCGGGATCAAAGGCGTTTCGCTTTCCCTCAGCGTTTTACGCGGAGCGCTAATCCGCACCGGTATCGGCGCACTGATTATTGGTGCGGGCGAGCTGATCTATTGGTTCGGGCGACTTGTAAAGGGCGCCGGCGACTTTGGCGAGGCCATGCGTCTACTCAAGGATGTGGCGATCGAGGTCTGGGATCGAGTTAAGCTTGGCGCAAAGTCCCTCGGCACGGCGCTCTCTTCGGTCTGGGCGCGGATCAAGGCGGGTTGGTTGACTATGCTGGCAGACATCCAGAAAACATGGACGGACTTCCTGCACGCAATGACGCGGGGTATTGCCAATATCCCGGGCATGGACAGCGCCACGCTTGCGCTGAGCAATGCCGCAATCATGGCTGGATCTGCTTATTACGAGATGGCAGGCAGCGCCGAAGATGCACGCGCCGCTGCTGACGGCCTAGTAAATTCCTCCCGCGAAATGGCCCGTGCTGCTTTAGCTCCGCTCACATCCATGCAGGCATTGCGCGAAGCCATGAAAGCAAGCGCCGAGGATGGCGAAAACGGACTTGCCGGAACCACCACCGCTGCCGAAGCATTGGCGCAAGCCGTTACCGGCGCAGGCGGGGCTTCACGCAGCGCGGCAGAAGTTGCCAAAACCGCGTGGGAAATGGCCACGGATTCCCTCAAGGACTACGCCACCAAGGCTACGGACGTGGGCAAGGGTATTGGCAACGCTCTAGTCGGAGCATTTACCAGCGCCGAGAACGCCATCGGTGAATTCGTCAAAACCGGCAAACTGGATTTCAGGTCACTCGTGATCTCTTTTCTGGCTGATATGGCCAAACTTTCGGCTAAACGATTCATTCTCGGACCGCTGGCGGGGGCTTTATCCGGTGCTCTGGGCGGTCTTGGTAGCATTTTTGCGCCTGTGTTACATGCCGGTGGCATGGTGGGCGGGGCAGCGCCACAGAGAATGGTGCCGGCTACGGCATTCGCCGGTGCGCCGCGCATGCATTCCGGTGGCTGGGCGGGGCTACGGCCGGACGAAGTGCCCGCCATCCTACAAACGGGCGAGCGGGTGCTGTCGCGGCGCGAGGCTCAAGGTTATGGGCAAAGCTCCGCCCAAAATATCATCATCAACATCCAGACCAGGGATGCCGAAAGCTTTCGGCAATCACGCACCCAAGTCTCGGCCGACATTGCCCGCGCGGTCGCTATGGGAAGGAGAGGTATGTAGATGGCGTTTCACGAAATACGCTTTCCCGACAATATCAGCCGGGGTGCGCGCGGTGGGCCGGAGCGGCGCACGCAGATTGTCGAGCTGGCCTCGGGTGACGAGGAGCGCAACGCCAGCTGGGCCAACTCGCGCCGTCGCTATGATGCCGCCTATGGCGTCCGCCGCGCCGATGATCTGGCCGCCGTCGTGGCGTTCTTTGAGGCCCGCAACGGTCGGCTTTACGGGTTTCGCTGGAAGGATTGGGGCGATTACAAATCCTGCTTGCCTTCGGGAATACCATCCGCAACCGACCAACCGATCGGTACCGGTGATGGGGCGACCACAGCATTCCAATTAATTAAAGCCTATATCTCCGGTGCACAAACATGGACACGCACCATCACCAAACCGGCGGCCGGAACTGTCACGGTGGCGCTTGACGGGATCGATCAGGCTTCTGGCTGGTCATTGAACACCACCACGGGCCTTGTCACGTTCACGGCTCCACCGCCAGGTGGCACCGCCATCACCGCAGGTTTCGAATTCGACGTGCCCGTGCGTTTCGATACCGACCAGCTCGACGTCACCCACGATATCGAACGGCTCGGCTCCATCACATCCATTTCCTTAGTCGAGGTCCGTCGATGAAACAGTTTTCAGGAAGCCTTCAAACCCATCTTGATAGCGGCACGACAACGCTGGCCTGGTGCTGGCGTCTTACGCGCAGTGACGGGGTGATATTCGGCTTCACGGATCATGATCTTTCGCTGACGTTCGACGGCACTACGTTTGAACCGGAGTCCGGCTTTACCGCCTCGGAAATCCGCTCCGGCTCCGATCTATCGGTCGACGCGCAGGAGGCCGAAGGGGTGCTGACCTCCAACACCATCACCGAGACCGACATTCTCGACGGTCGCTGGGACAATGCGACAGTGGAAATCTGGCGGGTAAACTGGGCCGACACTGCAAGCCGCGCTCTGCTGCGCCGCGGGGCCATCGGCCAGCTCCGGCGCGGACGGTTGCATTTCGTGGCCGAGATGCGCTCCCTCGCCCATGTACTCGGTCAGACCATCGGGCGTACATTTCAGGCAAGTTGTGATACGGCATTGGGGGATGCGCGCTGCGGCATGGGTCTAGACAATCCGGCTTTCAAGGCAACCGGCACCGTGGTGAGTATTTCCGGTGATCGCGGTTTTACGGTCTCCGGCCTCTCGGGCTTTGCCGAGAGCTGGTTCGCGCTTGGCGCGCTGCAATGGCTGACCGGTGCCAATACGGGGCGCAAGGCCGAAGTGCTGAGCCACGGGATAACCGGCGCGGATGTAATTGTAACTCTGCTTGAGGCACCAGTGCGTACTGTAGAGGTTGGCAATACCTTTGATATTTTCGCTGGATGCAACAAGCGTTTTGAAACTTGCCAGAGCAAATTCGCCAACGCGGTCAATTTCCGCGGCTTTCCACATATCCCCGGACAAGACACCGTCATCCGCTATGCCGCCAAGGGCGATGCCAATGCAGGGGCGGTGTTGTGAATCATTCTCCGGCCGCCTCTGCGCGCATCGTCAAGGCAACGCGACTCTGGATTGGCACGCCCTATCACGATCAGGCCTCGGTCCGCGGCGTCGGTTGTGATTGCCTCGGGCTATTGCGTGGTGTCTGGCGCGACGTCGTGGGTCCGGAACCAATGCTGGTGCCACCATATTCCCGCGACTGGGGCGAAGCAGGACCGGTCGAGGTGTTAGCCGAAGCGGCGCGTGCGGCGATGCTTGAAATCCCCATCACACAAACCCGAACAGGCGACATCATTCTGTTTCGCATGCGCGCTGGAGCGATCGCCAAGCATGTCGGCATTCTCGGCAGCAGGGACGCCTTCATCCATGCTTATGAGCGCACCGGCGTGATTGAAGAACATCTGACCAACGCCTGGCGGCGTCGCATCACCTACGCATTCCGCTTTCCCGAGTGCAAACGCCCACCGCGGAGATAAATCATGGCTTCCATTCTTCTGGCCTCTGCCGGCGCCGCGATCGGCGGCAGCATTGGCGGAGCTATCCTCGGTGTGTCCGCTGTAACCATCGGCGGGGCAATCGGATCGTTTGCCGGCTCGATGATCGACAGCTGGATTGTTTCCTCACTCGCACCCGGTCAACGCATTGAAGGCCAACGGCTCGAAAACCTGCAAATCACCACCTCGACCGAAGGCGCCATCATCCCCCGTGTTTATGGCCGCATGCGCATCGGCGGTAATATCATCTGGGCGACGGATTTCACCGAAACGGTCAACACGACCACGCAAGGAGGCGGCAAAGGCGGTGGGCCAACGATCACCACGACCGCCTATCTTTATTCAGCTTCCTTTGCGGTGGCGCTTTGCGAGGGGCCAATTTCGGGCATCGGACGCATCTGGGCGGACGGTAAGCCGCTCGATCTCTCCGGCGTCACGTGGCGGATATATCCGGGCGATGAAGCCCAGCAACCGGACCCGTTCATTGAAGCGAAAATGGGCACGGGCAATGCACCCGCCTATCGCGGTACGGCCTATGTGATGTTCGAGGCGTTAGCACTGGAACAATTCGGCAATCGCATCCCGCAGCTCTCCTTCGAGGTATTCCGCCCGATCATTGAGCCCGACACCGCCGAAGGAATGCTTCGCGCAATCACCCTCATTCCCGGCACTGGTGAATTCATCTACGCAACCGAGCCGATCTCGCGCGGCACGCACGGCGTGAGCGGAATGGGCGGCAACACGGCCTCCGAAAATGTCCATACCACCAATGCCGTGTCCGACATCGTCGCCTCGCTCGACCAGTTGCAAGCAGCAGCGCCGAACATCGAGAGCGTCTCGCTGGTGGTCAGCTGGTTTGGCACTGACCTGCGGGCTGGCGATTGTCAGATCGTGCCCGGTGTCGAGAACATCACCAAGGTTACGACCCCGAAAAGCTGGGCCGTGAATGGCGTCGCGCGCGCCAATGCCCATGTGATCAGCCTCGATGCCAATGGTCGCACAGCCTATGGAGGCACACCCGCAGACTTTGCCGTCGTGCAGGCGATAAAGGAAATCAAAGCGCGCGGAATGCGGGTTACGTTTTATCCGTTTCTGCTGATGGACATTCCGGAGGGCACCATCCTGCCCGACCCCTACTCCGATAATGCTGCCACCATTGGGCAGCCCTCCTATCCCTGGCGCGGGCGGATTACCTGCTCCCCTGCCGCCAATTACGCGGGCACGGCCGACAAGACCGCCAGCGCCGGGACGCAGATTGCAGCCTTTTTTGGCAATGCTCAGGTGGCGGATTTCAGCGTGTCGGGCGAGAATATCAACTGGGCTGGCCCCGCCAGCGATTGGGGTTATCGGCGGATGATCCTGCATTACGCGCATCTCTGCGCGGCGGCGGGTGGGGTGGATTCCTTCCTGCTTGGCTCGGAACTGCGAGGCCTCACCACCATTCGCAACAACGCCACAGATTATCCGGCGGTAACAGCCCTCAAGCAACTGGCCGGTGAGGTTGCGGGGATTCTGGGTGCCGGAACCGCCATCAGCTACGCCGCCGACTGGTCGGAGTATTTCGGGCATCAGCCGCAGGACGGCTCGGGCGATCTGTTTTATCACCTTGATCCACTCTGGGCTGATCCGGACATCAACTTCATCGGCATCGACAACTACATGCCGCTTTCCGATTGGCGCGACGGGTTTGATCATCTTGATGCTCAGGCTGGCTGGGCCTCGATCCGGGATCTCGATTACCTGCACAGTAATATCGAGGGCGGCGAGAGTTTCGATTGGTTCTACGGCTCCGATGCGGATCGCGTCGCCCAGATGCGCACACCCATCACCGACGGGGCCTATGGCAAACCCTGGGTGTTCCGCCCCAAGGACATCCGGTCGTGGTGGTCAAACCCGCATTTTGATCGCCCGAGCGGTATCGAGGCCGCCAGCCCCACAGACTGGATACCCCAATCAAAACCCGTCCGTTTTACCGAGCTCGGCTGCCCCGCCGTCGATCGCGGCACCAACCAGCCCAACGTTTTTTACGATCCCAAATCGGCCGAAAGCGCACTGCCGCATTTTTCGCGAGGCTGGCAGGACGAAGCCATCCAGCGGCGATACATCGAGGCAATGCTGGGGTATTGGGGTGATCCGTTAAAGAACCCGGTCTCGACAGTTTACGCAGCACAGATGATAAATATGGGAGGGGCCGCAGTTTGGACTTGGGACGCACGACCCTATCCCGACTTTCCAGCCCGCGAGGATGTCTGGACCGATGCCCCGAACTGGCGTCTCGGTCATTGGTTGAACGGACGGCTCGGAGCGGTGGGCCTCGGGGCTCTTGTGCGCGAGCTTTGTCTGCGCGCGGGGTTGCAGGACAATCTGGTTGATGTGAGCGAGCTGTCAGATGTCGTTCCGGGGTTTGTCATTGCAGCATTGGAAAGTCCGCGCGCCTCGATCTCGGGGCTGGCGCGGCATTTCGGGTTTGATGCGGTGGAAAGTGGCGGTGTTATCCGGTTTGTTTCACGCGGGCAGCGGGCAATTTCGATCATTGCACCGGACGACATGGTGGCGGCCGCGGGCGAAGTCATGGAACTCATCCGTGGACAGGAAACCGAATTGCCCCAAGCCCTCAAATGGCAGATGGTGCGCCCGGACGAGGAATATGACACCGCCACCGTCGAAGCGCGCCGCGTTACGGTTGAAGCTTCGCGCGTGGCCTCCGAGAGCTTCCCACTGGCGGTTTCGCTGGAAGAGGCCGATCGTCGTTGTCGTCGCGCCCTGATGGAGGGCTGGTTCGGGCGCGAGACGCTGTCTGCCCAACTGCCGCCTTCCCGCCTGTCACTTGATCCCGGAGACGTTGTCAGTCTCGCCAACGACGGGCGGCTGGTTGATTACCGCATCACCCGCATCAGTGACGCTGGCGCACGCTCCATCGAGGCAATTCGGACCGACGCCGCCATTTACGATCAGCCACCTGGCCAATACCGCTCCGCAAAACTGCCCAACACAATCGTTTATGGACCCGCCAATATTGCGCTGATGGATTTGCCCCAGATGTCTGATGTTGTTCCTGCACACAGGCCCTACGCGGCGGTGTTCGCAAAACCGTGGTATGGAACGGCGGCCGTCTGGCGCAGTGCCACCACCTCGGGGTTTGCGCTACTCGATACCATCGGCCAATCTGCACATATGGGTGTTCTGGCCGCTGACTTGCCAGCGGGGCCGTTCAACCGCTTTGATAATGGCAATGAACTGCAGGTCGATCTTTCATCCGGCACGTTGACCAGCGTCACCGACACGGAGTTGTTCGCAGGCGCCAACGCGCTGGGCATCGAGAGCTCGGCCGGCATCTGGGAAATCATCCAGTTCGGCAACGCCGAGCTGGTTTCCACAGGGCGTTATCGCCTCACACGCCTGCTGCGCGGACAACGGGGAACTGAAGACGCGATAGCCAAACCGGCCCCGTCTAATGCACGAGTTATAGTGCTGGATTCAGCCATCCAGCCACTCTCGACATCTGAAGCCGATCTTGGCTTGCCCTGGAACTGGCGAATCGGTCCGGCTAGTGCCGCACCTTCCGACCCGCTGATGAGCGTAGAGAATTTCACACCAAATGGCCGGGGGTTAAAACCCTTTGCGCCCGCGCGATTGCGGATGCGCCGTGAAGCCAATGGTGATCTGGCTCTGCGCTGGATGCGTTGCGACCGCTCCCTCTCGGCTGACAGCTGGGTGTTGATGGATGTGCCGATGTCGGAGGCCGCCGAGACCTATGATCTGGAAATCTTGTCCGGAGCAACCGTCAAGCGATCCTTGACCGTTGCCAGCCCCGCCGTCACCTACACCGCCGCAATGCAAACAGCAGATTTTGGCGGGCCGGTCACCAACCTCTCGGTCCGTATCTTCCAGATCGGGGCGCTGGGCCGCGGTGTACCGCTCATAAAAACCCTGCCCATCAAGGAAAGCCTATGACCAATACCCCGAACCTCGCCCTGCCCTATCTGGCCGCTGCGCAGGCCCAGAAACATGTCACCGTTAACGAGGCGCTGGGCCTGATCGATGCACTGACGCAATTGGCCGTGAACTCTGTCGGGGAGACGTCTCCGCCTGCCACGCCAGCCGAGGGCGAGCGCTATATCATCGGGGCGGGTGCGATCGATGCCTGGGCTGGTTGGGATGACAGTATCGCGTTATTTTCCGGCGGAGCATGGTTACGCCTGATCCCGCAGCTCGGCTGGAAAACATGGGATGTATCTGCGGGAGAACTGCTGATCTGGTTCGGCAGTGCGTGGGGCGCATATACGCCGAGCCTGCAGAACCTCGCCGGCATCGGCATCGGCACGTCATTTGATGCCACCAACAAACTATCCGTCTCAGCCGCCGCTACCCTCCTTAACCACGCAGGCAACGGCCATCAGCTTAAAATCAACAAGGCCACCGACACCAACACTGCCAGCCTGCTGTTCCAGACCGGTTGGTCGGGGCGCGCAGAGATGGGCACCGCAGGAAACGATGATTTTTCCATCAAGGTCAGTGCCGACGGCAGCAGTTTTCTCGAGGGGATACGCATTAACCAAAACTCTGGAGCGGTCAGTTTTCCGGGTGGCATGGAGCCGGAACGCCATAGCGTCGGCAGCATCACCAAAGCTGGCGGATCGGACTGGTGGGGCGCAGTTGATCCCTTCACCCTGAGCTACAGTTCTTCCTCCCAACAGGCCCTCTCGCAAAACCGGATGTTTTTCATGGCATTCCATGTGGATCGCCCGATCCAGCTGCTCGGAGCATTCGTTTCCCTGAACATAGCCTCGACCACGGCAGGCGCCTTGCTTCGATGCGGGATTTACAAGCTCGGAGCGCCGAACGGGGACCTCTGGGATATCGGCGATCGGGTGGCTGATTTCGGAACATTGCCTGCCGATGTGGCTGATAACAAAGAGTTCAATCTGGGCGCCCCGCAAACTCTAACGAAAGGATGGTATGTAACGGCGATGGGCGTCAGTGGCGCCGGTGCCTACGCACGCTATGCCCGCTGGATGACGCCAGGCCTAACCCGCTTTTATCCTCACGCAAGCGGTACAAGCGCTTATCCCCAGACCGTCGCCCCACAGGTCTATCTTTATGCAAGCTCGAGCAATGCCGAAATCACCGGAGGGCTGCCCACGACCTGGACCAGTAATCCCGTCACCACCATGACCTCGACCAACAACTGGGTCTACCAGATGGTCTTCCCGAAATGGCGTGAAGTCTGAGCCAGTCCAAAACAAAAGGAGCCCCCATGACCCCGCCCAAACTTGAAGCGGGCTTTGTTCGTATGCCCGAGGACGAGTTCGAAGCCATGCTGGCCCGTGCTGCCGAGCAAGGCGCGCGCCGCGCCCTCGCCAACGTCGGACTCGATGGTCCCGAAGCCGCTATCGACATTCACGACCTGCGCACATTGCTCGATAGCCTGCGCATGGCGCGCCGTACCGCCTGGCAGACCATCATCCGCTTGATGACCACCGGCCTGCTTCTTGCCCTGATCGCGGGCATTGCTGTCAGGCTGAAGCTATTCGGCTAATGCCGCCCTAAACCATCCCGACCACGTACCCGCCATCCAGCGGGTTTTTTATTGGAGATTTCTATGACCACACAGTATTTCGCCGACTGGCGCAATGTCCCCGAAACCCTTTGGCGTTGGGCGAACTTTTCACCACAAGAGATATCCTGTCGCGGTGACGGGACGATCCGCGTCGATGAGGTGGCCCTCGATAAATTGCAAGCGCTGCGAGAAAAACTCGGCGTGCCGCTGATCGTGCATTCGGCCTATCGCAGCCCGGAGTATAACCGGAAGGTCGGTGGCGCCGAGCACTCCATGCACCTGCAGGGGGCTGCCTTTGATATTTCTATGGCCAACCATGATCCCGATGTCTTTGAAGCGGCGGCGCGTACCGTTGGCTTTACCGGCTTTGGATATTATCCACGGCAGAATTTCATGCACATCGACATCGGTCGTGCCCGCCAGTGGGGTGATCCGTTTCCGCCCCGCGCCACCCGCAGTGGTCGCACCACCCGGTTTGCACCGGAACCTCCGCGCCTTCGTGAAAGCCTGACCGATAGTCGCACCATGAAAGGAAGTGGCGCAGCTGGCGTTGCAACTATGGGAGCGGCAGGTGTCGAGGTGCTGCAAGACGCTCTGACTGATACGCAGTCTACAATTCAGCCGCTGATCCCCTACCTTGATACCCTGCACTGGGTGTTGATTGCCGTAGCGATGATCGGTGTCGGGGTTACCGTCTATTCCCGTTGGGATGATTGGCGGAAAGGGCGGCACTGATGGGCGCGCTATTCACATGGATCACCGGCAGTCGATTTGCATTGGCCGTCGGGAAATGGGCGGCTATCGCCCTCGCAATATCTCTGTTCCTCCTGTCCCTGCGCCGCTCTGGCGAGAGAGCCGGACGGCTGGCAGAACGTCTTGAAAATCAGGAGAAGGTAAATGAGATTCAACGCAAAATGCTTGAAGCCACGGCTCGCCGCCTTCGCAATCGTGACGAGCTTGCCAAGCGCCTGCTCGACGGTCAGTTCTGAGCCTGTTGTCGGAGTATGCCCGCCAGTAGTGGAATATAGCCGGGCAGAACAAGCGCTCGTGGCAATTGAAATTGAAAGCTTGCCAGAGAATACCGTAATTGTCGATTGGTTGGCTGACTACAGTCTGCTCAAAAAGCAGGTCAGCACCTGCGGTTCGTGACACTTTGAAAAATCAGGCGTTTCTCTCCCATCGAGACTCTATTTGAACCGTCAATTAAGGCGGAGTGCGGACTTTCGCTGCAGGTGCGAACATATAAGCCGATTTCAACAAAGCGGACATTCGCATCGTTTGGGCGAATGGTAAGTCAGCCAATAGCGGCTAACCATTGAGGAGTGGAACATGAGACAGACAACTGGAACACGCAAAAGCTAACGATCAGGCAACAAGGCCGCGAGGGCGCAAAAGCCGAGCATAAACTTAATGCCGAGGAAGGGGCGGTTCGGGTCATCGTGAGGATCTATGGCTACGCCTGTCGCGGTATATTTTGACTTCAGCAGTTAGGCACATTTACGGCCAATCCACCAAGTGCCGTTTCCTTATACTTCTCGCTCATATCCTTGCCGGTCTGTCGCATCGTTTCAATAGCAGCGTCCAGTGGGACAAGATGTGTGCCGTCACCTCGTTTAGCAAGGGATGCAGCTGACACGGCGGTGCTGTCAGACAATTGCGAACTAGTCTCAGTTTCCTGTAAGTCGCCGGAACCTATGCGGAACAAAGCTGCCGCCACTCGGAGAGTGCGGCGCAGCGGTTGAGTTTGAAATTTTCTCGTGAATAAAGATGACGTTCTTGGTTGAAATGATTGTGGATAGAAGAGTGAATTGAGACAAACTTTTGCAAACTCCGCATGCGCCGGAACCGTAACATGGCACGTTCTCGTCGTCGAAACGGGAGGTGCGAATTCTCTGCCCGGTTATTCTTCCAGCGGCCCACTGTTTGCCTTTCTGCATTACCGATCACCTTCATCGCTGCTCCGTATGAGCGCAATCTATCTGTCACAATTACCGCAGGAGAACCGTATCGTTTCATCAATTTTCTGAGGAATTTCAATGCCGCTTTGCGATCTCGCCACTTTGTAACATAGGTTTCTAGAACTTCACGCTCATGGTCGACATCCCGCCAGAGGTAGTGGATTTCGCCGTTGATCTTCACGAAGACTTCGTCCAAATGCCACTGCCAATTTGAGTAAGAACGCATCCGATTAATCCGTTTCCGCCGGATCTCAGATGCGAACATAGGACCAAATCTATTCCACCAGAACCGTACGGTTTCGTGACTGATTTCGACACCACGCTCGTGGAGCAAATCCTCCACATTCCGGAGTGATAGTGGGAAGCGAACATACAACATCACAGCGAGACGAATGATCTCGGGCGACGTTTTGAAGTAACGAAATGGGTTTGGTTTGATCATCTGTCGAGGCTAGGTGAACCACCTGCCCTCTTCAACTAAGTTTAATCTGACAGTGCCTCTCAATTCATTCGTTTCGGGAGGTATTCAATTGGGCTATGACGAAGCCGCGCAGTTTCTTCGCGAAATAGCGATCGATGCGAACGAACTGCAAAACCCTGCTGCTCTAATTGAAAAGCGAGCGCAAAAGAATGCTCGTAAGCCCCGCTAACAATTTTGTCTGGCGATGTTCACCTAGCTTGCCAAGGACAAATTGATAAGTCCTTTGATGGCGTAAAAACGATGACAATTGATCAGCTCACCGCTTCAGGAATAGTTCACCCCGCACCAGCAAGCCTTATGGGGTGTGTGCTCGACCTTCTCAGTAACAATCCTGAACAAATTGACCAAGAAATTGTTGCAACAATGAACGAATTTATCGCGATACGAAAGAAATATCTCCTAGAACGAAATTATCTTTCTCTTGAGCCGGATGATCGAGGCCGAGTTTGGGAAAATTGGAATGTAGAAGGATTTGAAAGTGTTCTTACCAAAGTAATCCATCCGTTATCAAAGGAGTAGGTGGGCTTAACAAGAGTGCTCATCATCTTCTATCTTAGAGTCACATGCCGTGTACCTTTATAAATGTGTATCTTGCTTTTGCCTTGGCGATCCGCTCTTCTATCGACACCCTGTGTTCAAGAGAAAGCTTTCGGGCGGCAATCAATTGTCATTATGGACATCCTGCCGATTGGTTTTTCAACAAACATATCGCAGTATTCAGTCAAATACGGAATAGACAGAAAACTTTGCGACAGAACCAAGTCGCGCCCAGTTGCCACTGGTTTGTTGAGCGGACTTCAGTTTCCCAGTCTTTGGAAATTCGTGGCTGCCGATCGCCAAGCTGCGCTCGACTGCCAACTGCGTTATTCTTGATTTAAGGCCGCGCTGCAAGTAAGCGAGACATTTCAATCATTCGAGCTGAGAAGCCCCACTCGTTGTCGTACCACCCGAACAGGCGGATCTGTGTATCTCCCACAATGACGGTCTCAGGAAGCGCAAGAATCAGCGACTCTGGTCGCGCTCTCAGATCTCGAGATACGCAAGGGTCCACAACCTGCCCGATGACAGGTAAGTTCTCTGCCGATGCCTTAAGAATATCTGTCGATGACATGCCAACCGAATTTACCAGCTGCAGCGTAGCGTCAATTGCTGATACGCTTAGGCTAGGAACCCTCACTGATGAGATACTTGTTCGAGATCCTACATCCGGCAAGATCTTCTGAAGTTCTTTTGCAGCGCTTGTTGTTGTGGGAACAATGGATTCTGCTGCCGCTCGACTACGCGCCGCGTCGCAGCGCGGCGCATCGACCAACGGTTGACTGTTTGTATAACAGTGGATTGTGGTGATATGGGCGCGCTCAACTCCAAGACATTTGTCTATGTAATTGAGCAATGGCGCGATAGCATTGGTGGTGCAAGATGAATTGGAAACGATTTTTGCGTCTTGGATTGCACCTTCATTGGCGCCGATAACCGCCGTAACATCAGCGTGATCCGATGGACCCGATATCACAACTGCACGAGCGCCAGCGGCCAGACCCTGCTCAGCAACCTTACGAGAGCGCACATTTCCAGTGCACTCCAATACAACATCGACATCTGATAGGTCGAGGGCGGTAAATTCTGCTGAATTAAAAAACGGTATTTTTTTTGTATTGACTACCAGATTTGACCCATCGGTCGATACGCTGTCAGACAGCGGCCCAAAGGCGCTATCGTACTTAAAAAGATAGGCAAGGGTCTCTATTGAGGCGATGTCGTTGATACAAACTACAGTGATATCGCCATTGTGTTTCAGACTAAGAATTTGACGCAAAATTGTACGCCCAATTCGGCCAAAGCCATTAATTGCGATCCGTATTGTCATTCTTCAAAACCTAAAACGGGCGGAAAATTTAGTGCGCGCGTAGCTTGTGGATTCGAACGCGTTTCCATTGGGTGGTCGCTTGCGCGGATAGAGATTCAATGCTGAAAATCCCTCTAACTTTTTCGAGCGAATAGAGTTTCCGTCAGTTTCTTCCAGCTTTGGTTCGGGAAGGTTATTCGGCCCATAACCGCCAGCTTTTAAGTCGAGCGTCAGCTCCGCATGATCAAATTCGCCTTTATAACCGTATAAGGCATCCTCTTGGTCGATGACTTCGTGCACAACCGGAAAATTATAGAATTCAACTGCAGCTATGGCGGCAAAAACTTTTTCCACCGCACCAAAAGACGCTTCGCGGGTCAACAAATCGGCGGTTTCGCGCTCAGGTACCATTAGCATTTTTCCTACCTTCAATAGGCCTTGCCACGGGCGGATACTGGCCAAAGTGTTTCAACTTTGCCGTTGCGCAGGCCGACATACCAATCATGTACGTTGCAGGTTGGATCGCAGTGGCCGGGTACCAATTTCAGCTTGTCATTGACTTTAAGCACACCGTCTGGATCGCCAACCACGCCATGTTCATCAGAACATTTCAGATATTCGACATCGTCGCGACCAAAAACAGTTGGCAGACCGGAATCGACTGATTGTGCCTTTAGGCCCGCGTCCACGATCGCTTTGTCAGACTTTGAATGGCTCATTACCGTTGTCAGGATGAACAGTGCGTTTTCCCATTCTCCGTCGTCGATGCGCTTACCTTTTTTGTCCAGAATGCGTCCATAATCCGCATCCATGAATGCATACGAGCCGCACTGCAATTCGTTATATACCTCTGACGTGCTCTCAAAATAGTAAGAGCCGGTGCCACCACCGCCAACAATGTCACATTCCAGACCTTGAGATTTGAGCGCCCGAACCGCGTCACCAACTTGGGCAATCGCTGCGTCTAGCTTGACCTTGCGATCCTCGTATAGGTCAAGATGCTGCATTGCACCCTGATAGGCTTGAATTCCTGCAAATTTCAAGCCGGGAGCTGCGTCGATCAATTTGGCAATATTCACAACATCCTGAGACGAACTGACACCGCACCGCCCCGCGCCACAGTCGATTTCAACCAAGGCTTCGAGTTGAGTACCATGTTTTGCGGCTGCATCCGAAAGGTTTCTAACGTTTTCAGGGTCGTCCACACAAACCAGAATACGAGCGCCAAGCTTGGGCATGCGCGCCAAACGGTCGATCTTTGCTGGCTCGGTAACTTGATTGGAGACCATCACGTCTTTAATGCCACCGCGGGCAAATACTTCTGCTTCGGAAACTTTTTGACAGCACACGCCAATCGCAGCACCCATATCTTGTTGCAGTTTCAGCACGTCAACAGACTTGTGCATCTTACCGTGGGCGCGGTGCCGCATGCCATTTGCAGCGGCATAGTCACCCATCTTTTTTACGTTCCGCTCCAGCGCGTCCAAATCAAGAATGAGGCAGGGCGTTTGAATGTCCGCTTCATCCATTCCGGGCTTGGCTGGAATGTCGTAGCCAACGTCGAAGTTGTCGAGGTTTACATGTGTGTTCATAGTTTAAGCTCCCTTAAATTCAACCAAGGCAGGAGGTCGAGATCGACATTCCCACAAGTGATGATGACGCCAACTCGCTTGCCCGCAAACCGGTCTCTATTTTTCAAAATGGTGGCAAGTGGCACGGCGCTGCTGGCTTCCATTACAATTTTCATACGTTTCCATTTCAGTTTCATAGCATCAACGATTTCATCCTCGGATCCCGTCAAGATGTCGGTCACATAGCTTGTCAAAAAATGCCACGTGAGGTTTTTAAGCGGAACTTTTTACCCGTCGGCGACGGTACTTGGCGGATCATTGTAGGGATGCACAAAGTTGTCGCCCGTTCGTGCCTGCACTTCGGCAAACACGGCTTCACGCAAGGTTGTTGAAGTTTCACATTCAGCGATCACACCGCCATAGCCTCCCACAGCGTCTTTCTTGGCTTGTGGCGCTGTGTGTGGTAATCACCACATTACACGGAATGCCACGGCGCCCCGCTGCATAGGAGAGCGACAACGCATGATTGCCAGAGGACTGTTTGCAAACACCATTTGTTGCCTCTTGATCGGTCAACCCAAACACCGTATTTGAAGCGCCGCGAACTTTGAACGCCCCGGCTTTTTGGAAGTTCTCACATTTGAAGAACAGCTGTGCGCCGGTGAGTTCGTTGAGGAAAGACGATGTGAGCACCAACGTATGTTGGTTGTAGGGTTTAATCCGGTCATGTGCGGTGGTCATGTCTTCAAATGTTGGGATGATCATGTAACCACCTCGCTTGTAACCAATTCAGAAACAATTTCAGCTGTAGCGGCCGATAGCGTCCAGCCCAGATGGCCATGTCCAGTATTGTAGAAAACGCCGGGCCGATTTCCGGCGCCAACCTTAGGAAGCATGTTCGGCATCATCGGGCGCAGCCCTGCCCAGGAAATGAAGCTTTCCGTGCTCATTCCGGGAAAATGGCGGTGACACCATTTCAACATGGGTTCAATGCGTTTCCAGACGATATCCTTGCTGTAGCCGTTGAATTCAGCGGTTCCAGCCACGCGAAAACGAGTTGGACCAAGTCTGCTTGTTACGAGTTTCGCATTGTCATCCAGAAGGCTGGTTCTGGGGGCAGCGTTCTGATTGTCTTCGTCTTCCAGGTTGACCGTGATCGAATATCCCTTAACCGGGTAAATATTGATTCTGTCACCTAACATCGTCGCAAGATTGCGCGAATGTACACCTGCACAGACAACGACGCTGTCGAAGACTTCTTTGGCCAAGCCGGGCGAAGAGCTGCCGCGATTGTCGTCAAAACGGCTAAAAATTTCGATCTTGCCGTTTGCAGTTCTCAGCTTCTCAACGCTGGTTGACATCCGCATTTCGACGCCGCACCTTTTACACGCGCTTGCCAGACCGCTGGAGAATTTGTGGATGTCACCGGTGAAGTCACTCTTGGTGAAGAATCCACCATAAATATCACCTTTGAGGTTGGGTTCGATCTTACGAATTTCCTCTGGCGTGACAGGCTGGCGCTCCAACCCACCCTTCTTCAGAAGTGCGCTCACTTTTTCCGCAACTGCGAATTGTTTTTTGGTTTCGTAGAAGTGAAGGATACCTGTCTCTTCACGATCAAAACGCACGTCTTCTTCTTTGGCCATACTCACCAAGTGCTCGCGGGCATCGAGCGCCCATTTAACTGTTTGGACCGTATTCTTCTCATAGTTGGGAATTGCGGCTACAAACTCTGCCAGCCACGAATACTTGTGCCAAGATGGCTTGGGGTTCATCAAAAGCGGTGCACCCGCTGAAAACATCCACCCCACACCTTTCACTACTGTAGAAGCACTATTCCAAACCTCTGCATTTGAAGCCGAAAGCTGACCGCCATTCGCGTAACTCGTCTCCATTGCAGGATAGCTGTTGGATTCGAAAATTGTGACATCAGCACCTTTTTTTGCAAGCCGGTACGCGGTTGTCACCCCGGTGATTCCAGCCCCAATGACCGCAACTTTTTTTACTGTAGACACGGTAACCTCCTTTTACTTTCTGGTGGTTAAGTCGCCCCCTCTGTCATTGGCCTGAGAGTTTCCGGGGCGGTTGTTCCTTCGGCGCTGTCATTTAACTCAGCTCGCCCGTCGAGATTTTGTTAGGCTAAGGAAGTTGCACAGTCAACTCGCTGAAACTCGACTTGGCTGTGCTCGGGTTCCCAGCGTTAGTGATCAAGTACGACAACGTCATTAAGCTCCCAATAACTCCACACATCGTCGCCAACCTGAAACTTCTCATGGAAGCCACGTGTTTCGTTTTGCAAATATGCGACAATTTCATGTCCATCAACATCAACGTACACATGGTTTTCACCGCCACAGTACATGATATTTTTCACTTTTCCTCGCATCTTAATAACGTCGCCCTCAGGTTCGCGACGGCGAACCTCAATTTTTTCAGGTCTGATGCCGACGACCAAATCAGGACTGTCGGTGACGATCTCGCGGCACTGAAATTCGCCGAAATGTGGAATCTCAATTTTACTACCTGCGTTAGTGTCGCCTCTGTGTTTACCTGGAAACGTTGTCATCTTGCCTATAAAATCTGCAACGAATTTAGATTTCGGGTGTTCGTAAAGCTCTGACGGTGTTGCAATTTGGCGAACAACACCACCCTCGATAACGGCAACCCGGTCCGACATAGAAAGTGCTTCTTGTTGATCATGTGTCACAACCACAAATGTGATACCAACCTCATGTTGAAGGGTTACAAGTTCAACTTGCATCTCTTCGCGTAGTTTTGCGTCTAGGGCTGACATCGGCTCGTCAAGCAGAAGCACTTTGGGCCGCTTGATCAGTGCACGTGCCAAAGCAACCCGTTGTCGCTGCCCTCCCGATAGTTGGTTTGGACGGCGGTCAGAAAACTGGGACATCCGCACCATCTCCAGACCGTCTTTAACGCGCTTTTCGATTTCTGATTTGCCCAGCTTGTCGATTTGCAAGCCATAGGCGAGGTTTTCAGCAACCGTCATGTGCGGAAATACTGCGTAACTCTGGAACACCATGTTAACGGGACGCTTGTTTGGCGGTACGCCATGCATGTCCTGCCCACAGATTTCGATTGTGCCCTCTGTCAAGGTTTCAAACCCTGCGATCATCCGCATAAGGGTTGTCTTTCCACATCCCGACGGTCCCAGCAGGGTAAAGAACTCACCTTCTTTGATATCAAATTTGGCGTGGTCGACAGCTAGAACATTCCTACCGTAGCGCTTGCTAACGCCATCTATTTTGATTGCGATGGATTGCGTCATAATTCTGAGTCCTTTTCGGAAGTTTTTGCATGCAGTACTAACCCTACGGCGATGACAATGGAGGTGAGAACGATTAGCATCGTGGATGCCGCGTTTATCTCAGGGGTCACACTGAATTTAATCATGGAGTAGACTTGAATCGGGAACGTTGTAGAACCTGGCCCACCAGTAAAGAAGGTAATCACGAAGTCGTCGAGCGATACTGTGAAAGCTAGAAGTGCGCCGGCTATGATACCTGGTGCTAACTGTGGAAGCGTGATGCGCCAGAATGTCATTATACGGCTCGCCCCAAGATCGTAAGACGCCTCTTCCATTGCAGGGTCAATTGTCGCTGCGCGGGCTCGGACGACTATAGCAACAAACGGAATGCAAAATGCGATATGGCTTGCGGTGATGGTGAACAATCCCAACGGAATCTTTACCAGAGCAAAGAAAGCCAGCAGTGACACCCCCATACAGACCTCGGGAATCATAATGGGCATGTGTGCCCAGGCATCGACCGGCCCCTTGCCTGGAAAGCGAAAGCGCTGCAAAGCTAGTCCAAGCATTGTTCCCAAAATAGTTGCAAAGAAAGTTGCCAACAGCGCCACCTGAAGTGAATTGGTCAAAGCTTCCATAAGCTGGTCATTCTTTAGTGTCTTCTCATAATACTTGAACGTAAACCCGCGCCATACGATATTACGTTTACTATCGTTGAAACTGAAAGCGATCAGTACGAGCAACGGTAGATAGAGGAACAACAAATTTACGAAAATGACCAGTTTAATTACTGAACGCTTGGTATACGCTAAAGGCTCAATCACTTTAGATTTGCCGATCCGCTTGGATGAAAAAGTTCTCATAATGTCCGGACTCCTATCGCTTAGCATCGCGCTGCTCGAGACGGGCCGCATAGATCGACCTCAGCCAGAGCAGGATGAAAGTTGCATATAGAATTACGAATGACAGTGCGGCGCCAAAGGGCCAATCTCGTGCCGCTCCGAATTGGCGTGCAATCTGGTTGCCTATCATCAAGCTGTTTGTGCCACCAAGTACATCTGCAACAATAAAATTGCCAAGCGTGAGAACGAATACCAGCATTGCCCCGGAGACAATTCCCGTCATGCAAAGCGGCATCATCACACGGAAGATAGTTCTCATCTGGCTGGAGCCAAGATCAAGGCTTGCCTCAAGAAAAGACTTATCTAGTTTTTCCATTGTAGCATAGATCGGCAAGATCATGAATGGAATGTGTACGTAGACCAGACCAATGACGACGGCTTTGTCGTTGTATAAGATTTCCCATGGGACAAATTTGGGTATTTCTTCGACACCATAGCCAATGAGACTGTACCATGTGTCGTGAATCCACTTCAATCCACCATTCAGAATGCCACGTGGTCTAAGGATGGCGATCCAAGCATAAGTTCGGATCAACAAATTGGTCCAGAAAGGCAGAATCACCAACATCAGAAGACGAAGTTTCCATTTTCCTGGTGCAAATGAGATCGCCATGGCCATAGGAAAACCGAAGGCAAAGCACAGCGCCGTAACAATTATTGTGATCCACACAGTTTTCCATAAGATCGCCATATGAACTAGTTCGAAGGCGCGAACATAGTTTACTAGGGTGAAACCAAGATTGGTTTCACCCAGCGGGCCACGGTTGCCAAAGGAATAAACCCAGACAACGACGAGTGGTAGCGTAAAGAACGTCACCAGCCAGAACGCTGGCGGCAGCATCAAGATGCTGAATTCATTCTTTTCATCTCGCCAATTTTGCATATCGAAACCCTTGATTTTTTGAGATTTAGGAAGAGCGAATCACGGTCCACGCATCGTCATAGAGACGGTTTGCGTGACCCACGTCGATAATTGGTTCGGTTTTTCCCCAAACCTCGGCAGGCGGATAGACTACCGGACTGTTCACGTCATCTGGATTGATGAACTCTTTCGCTGCTGCATTCGCAGTACCGTAGCGAATTGTGTTCTGGATCTCAGCCTGTACACGCGGATCCCAGACGTGGTTGATCCACTTCATTGCGTTTTCAGGATGTGGCGCGCCAGTCGGAACCGCCCAATGGTCGCCCCATGCTAAGCCACCCTCTTTTGGAACTGCGAAGTCTAGATCGTCATCTTCCAGCATCACTTGCAGAATATCACCGCTCCATTCAAGCGCAGCATGCACGGTACCGGCTGCCAGTAGATCCTGACCGGAGTCTGGCGCGAAGGTTAGTATGCCTTCATTCGCGGCGATTAGAAGATCGCGAGCCTCGTGAATTTCTTTTTCCTCGACAGTGTTAACCGAATACCCAAGGAACTGAAGTGCGATGCCCATCGTCAGGCGCGATCCGTCATACAGCGACTTCTTGCCACTAAGTATCGCATTGTCGAAGTAGATGCCCCAGCTCGAAGCGTCTTCACGGCTAATTTCGGATTTCCGGAAACCTGTGCCGATCGTGCTGATCGCATGTGGCAGAGAATAAATTCGGCCAGGATCGAAAACCGGATTCCTAAATCCTTCTTCTAGGTGGTCCCCATTCGGGATCAAATCATAATTTAGTGGCAGCAGAAGGTCCTGCTTGCGCAGCAGATCGACAGCATAGTCCGATGCCACAACGACGTCATATCCAGGGTTGCCTGCGCTAAGCTTGCCGATGAGCTCCTCATTTGATGCGAAGAGATCATAGCGCACACGGGTGCCTGTGGTCTCTTCAAATGTTTCGATCGTCGTTTCGCCGATATAGGTGGGCCAGTTGTAGACATTGACAATGTCTTCCTGTGCCCACGCCGGTTTTGAACCGACGCTTACGCTTACACCGACCGCTGCTGTCCCCTGTAGGAAAGTGCGGCGAGATACTCCATGGTTTGGTTTGTTTAGCATTACAATCTCCCTTGATGTGTTGCTTGAGGTAATGTTTTTGTAGGTATATAAAAAGCAACTAATTGTACTACTGTCAACCTAAAAAACATATTTTTGAAAAATTCACGGAAAATCGCCTAACGAAGTTACCTCGAATTTTTCACGCCAGCCCAATGAACGGTTTTTCATGGTGCATGAGGAATGTGCCAGTTTTGACCGGAAAGGTATGAAGGATGGCTTGTGATCGAAGCAGAGCAAGACCCCTCCGTGCGATATCCGTTGAAGTACCAATCAATGAGGCTGATCGCGCTTAAGAAATTGCCCGTTCGGCCGGTTTGGATAAAGGATAATTCTGATGGCTGATTTATTGCGCAAACCCACAGAAACCATAGGTAAAGTGCACAATGTAACTGCGGAAAGTGCCGGATGGGGCTATGTAGGCGTCGGCCTTTTCCGCCTAAAGGCGGGTATCATGTACGCGACCTCGATACCGGCTAGGGTGGCCAAACACGCCCTGCTTGGCATGACCAAGTCACTTGGTTTTGAATATGCGAGCAAAGGGATCAGGGTAAAAGCTCTGGCTCCCGGGTATCCTAGTTTGTTTAGCGCATGAAACTCCGATTTGATGTTCGGCGCAATCGATAATCAAATCTTTGCTACAAAGCCCTTTTTCAAGCCTATGGAAGAAAAAAGAACTATGGCAATGGGTTTTTAAGTACGTGCAGAGGAACTAGAGCATTTTTTTAGCACTGGGTTTCTGTTTCTATTGTCGATTCAATTTTGGCCTGCCGAGCGGCTACTAAAATCAGGGCCTGCATCTTTTGCTCGTTGCAGGTGCTCCCTCATTACAATCGCCGCCTCTTCGCGATTACCGACTTCTAACAGGTTCAGAATTTCGATATGTTCTTTGCAAGATTCTGTCAGCCTCCCTGCGTCGATTAAAGTTTGATTTTCCATCAGTCGTCTCAAACGGTTCTGATGCGCGATAGCTTGAACTACAAATCGATTTTTGGAACATCGTGCAATAAATTCGTGGAAATCTTCGTCCAGTCGAATGATCTCGGCCAAATCAAATTTTATCTGACTATTTAGCACTTGTTCGTGGCGTTTGAGCAGCATTTTTGCCTTCGAAAGTTCAAACTTGAACGCCGGATTCAGGATCGAGGCAGGTTCAGTTATCATCCGGAAATCATAGCTTTCATCATGCGCCGATGCAGTGTCCAAAGTAGGTTCGAACCGCCAACCGTAGCCTGGCATTCGCGACACAAACCCCTCTTCGGCGAGCGAGCCGAGGATGCGCGAGGCAGTCATTTTACCAAGATCATACTTATTTCGAAATTCGCTCTCAGAAAATTCCTCTGGCGCTCCACCAAAAAACCAATCCTTAGCAATCTGTTCCTTAATCTTAGTTTCGTCCTCTTTAGGCAACAGTTCTATGAGCTTCAGTGCTTTCTGCACGTCCACTTTGACAAAGAAACCTCTGTTTGCTTTCTTCTCCAGCGCCCCAATTGCCTCGAGATAAGTCAGAGTTGCGCGGATTGGCGTTCTGGATACGCTAAATCGCTTGGAAAGTTCGACCTCTCGCAAGTGGCTGCCCGATTGAATCTCACCATCTGCTACGAGTTTCAACAATTTATGTGCTAGGCGAACCTGCAGATCACTTTTTGAATTCATCGCTTCCTCAATTGCATTTTCCATAGGGTATAACACAATCTCTGACCACTTAAAACCCAATTATTATTGTGGTGGTTTAAACGGAGTTTCCTGATCGAATCTTTTCAAGACATTCTCGGTAATCTTAGATATTTCATTGTCATACCCGTTCCACGCCATCGCTCCTGCCCAAGCAATGGACCCGGTTGAGAAAACCGCACCACCACCAATTGTTTCAAAAAAGGTGAGGTCTGCGCGGATAATATCGGCTTGTGTACCGCTCCAATCAGGCGTGGGATCCAGTATGTCTTCGGGCGTCATCAAATAGATATCGGTGTGACGTTCAGATGACGCCAATACAAGCGCATGTTCGGGTGTTCCTTGCGCGACATCTGCGCGGTCAACCTCTAGGCCCGCAGCGCCGCCACCTGCCAAACCAAATTCTCCGATTTTTGGTCCTTCGACTCCCTCAAATATGAAAGCTGCGCGAGGATCGGACGCATCCGGCCCGAGCACATAAGGTTCAGAAATATCAAACCCCTGTGAGGTCATGCCAACACCGCACAGGTGGTTCGGCGGGTGGTCGTTGCGCCGCCACAGCCCACCATATTCGCCGGTGAACCCGTGATAAAACTGTCCATGACCCGGTTCCCACGGGCGAATACCAGCTTCGGAGCGGCGACATTCCATAATTCCCGGCATATCTTCATTAAAGCTGACCACCCAATAGAAACCATTCCCACCCAAATACATCAGGCGGCCGCCTCTATCTGTGAAGCCCTGCAGGGCTTCTACCATATTGCGGGTGTAATATTCTGGATGCGTTCCGGTTAGGATAACATTGTAGCGTTGCAACAATCGCAACCCGTCTTCATGCATATCTTCGTCAGTAACGACATCGTAATCTTGTTCGATGGCGTCAAGCCAACCCAAAATATGTGTATCTGCATTAAACTGCCAAATGTTGGAGCCGAACCCACCAAGGAATGATTTTACTTTAGGTTGCATGTCGACAATTGGCCGAAGCCTTGAAGAGTGAAACACGCCTTGTTCATCGTCATGTGTCTCATAGACCGAAAAGCCGATGCCAGGGTTTTCCTGAAGAAACATGTGATGGCGGTCCAGTTCAACCGCGCGTCCCATGCCAATTTCGGTACCGGGCACATCCATCGCAAGTCGATGGTTGGCATAGGCCATATAGCTACAAGTCGGGAACAGGAATGCCACGGTATTGCCCGATGGTTTACCCCGAGGTGGCCGGACAGCAAAAACACAGTAATACGCGTCATCTTCATTGCCATCGGGCACGAGGCGCACAGAATAAACACCGCTTTTCAGCTTGTCTGGAATTGTCACAGAAAAATCCATATCCCAACCAGCGTCATACATGTCGGTTGAGTGAAAATGAATCGCTGTGTAAAGATCAGGTCGCAGCTTCCAATCCAGCTCCTGCCCTTTCCAAAGCCAGCCGGTCATCGCGCGGGTCGGCGCGTTATGAATGCGGCCGTGCAATTGATAAGGCGAAATATCGCGGATCACCTGAGTCATCATTTTGCGCGAAAAATCCCATGCACCCAATAAAGAACGCTGGCGGCGTAACAATGAAAAATCTGCGAGCAAATTGCGTAGGACATCAGGAGCGATGGTGCGGTCGAACACAGCGGGACGATCAATTTTTCCGTCCAAATAATCGACCATTTCCCCGTCTGTGCCTCGAGTTGCTGCAATCAAACATTCGGTTGCCATGCAAGGCTGTAAATCAGTTTCGAGCGATACGATTTCAGGGCGCGGTGGTTCGCTTGCAGCATCGCGATCTTGCGCAATGGAAAGTGTTAGTTGACGCGCGGCGCTGTCATAGCTCAACGAAACAATATGCCAATGTTCGTTTGAGAGGCGCAGCGTACTGACCAGCATCTGATCGCTGAAATTACCCGTCAAATGATCGTTTTCATCAATACCAATCTCGGCGAAACCAGGCAATGCAATGATGCTCCGTCGTCGGCCGTCTAGCAGTGATGGTTTGACCACGGCGGCCAGCGTGAAGTCTTTGATGCCTGCAAACGTTTTATGGGCAGGAATGACAACACATGACCCCGGGCGAAAGGGTTTTGCTATCGCTTTTCGCTCACCGCCCAAATCAATTTCGATTTTCCTGTCTTGGTATCCCGGTCCATCTGGGTTAGTGTCTCCTTGAATAATCTGGCGAAAGTCGGCCTGATAAGACTTTGCGCCGAACGAGCTGACCATGACGTCAACGGTCTCGCCTGGCTCGGCGGTCAATTTATTTGTATATCCTACAATCGGCAGCATGGGTCCAAATTTCCTTACAAAGATTGAGACAGCAGGGTTTCGACATTCTGGCCGGTCAAATCTTTCCACCGGCGCTTAAATATATCGCGTTCGGCTTCCAACAGATCAGTGTAAACTACACCCTCAATCAGTGTAACCTTTGAACCACGTTTTATGGGCAGCTTGGCCAGCCGCCATTTCGAATGGCGCTCTTCGGTAACCAAAATATATTTGAAAGCCCAATCAGCCCCGCGCATCCTGTTCAATACCCGCTGCAAACCGGGGCTATGATAGCCAATGGGCTCCGCCAAAAATTCGCTTGCAAAGAGGAGGTCACTGTCGGAAATCTGGTAACGTGCCACGATAGTCTCCAAATAAAAAAACCGAGGCAAATGAATGCCCCGGCAAGTTGCGGGAGAAGTTAGTTTGTTTTGATACGATCCCAAGCGCGGGTATAAAGCCTAAGTGCTTTTCCAAGATCATCAAAGATCTGCAGCGTTGCACGTACTTCTGCGGTCGGGTTCACGGCTGGGTGGCCTTTTAGCTCTTCTGGCAGCAATTCGATTGCAGCGGTATTCACTGACCCGTTTGTCAGGCGCTCTGTATTCATTGCCGAAATGTCTGGACGCATCATGAATTGCATGAACAATTTTGCGTTGTCAGAGTTTTCCGCAGATGCCAGCAGGCAAATATCTTCTTGATACATCGTCGCGCCCTCTTCAGGAACCACAAAGCCCAAAAGGTCAGGGTTTTGGTTTACGTTCAAAACTGCACCAACGTACCAATGTGACGCGGCCATGTCACCTGACGTAACCAGCGGAATAACATCATAGCGGAAAGCACCGATATTTGGCTTCTGCTCCATGATATAAGCTTCAGCTGCTGCAATCTCATCAGGGTCGCCCGTGTTAACCGAGCTGCCCGTCATAATAAGCCCGACGCCGATTGTTTCACGTAGGTCGTCCAACATGGTCACACGGCCGGGATTTTCGCGCGCATATTCAAAAAACTGCTCCCAAGATGTCAGTTCAGGGATCAGTTCTTTGTTGTAAAAAATGCCAACGGCGCCCCAAGCATAAGGAAGACAATATTCAGCCGTCGGATCTTCGATTGAGCGAATTGCACCAGGATCAATGTTTTCGAAGCCAGGCATCTGATTAACATAAGCTGGTTGTAGCAAGCCAGTTTTCTGCATGATGTCATGCATGTGAACTGACGGCCAAACCAAGTCATACCCAGTAGCGCCTGCTTGAAGGCGGGCGAGCATCTCTTCGTTGGTGGAATACGTGTCGAGTGTGACTTCAACATCAAATTCCGCGCTGAATTTCTCGATAACTTGCGGGTTAATATATTCACCCCAGTTATAGAGGCTCAAATTGCCTTCGGCTGATGCCATTGATGCAGATAGTGCAAGCATCGTTGCAGCACCTGCTAGTTTTGATTTTTGTTGGTTTTTCATCTCTTTCCCTTTTGTTGGTTTTAGTGTGAAGTTCATTTTTTGCGGCTCCTCAAATAGAGACCGATAGCAGCGACGATGAAGGTAAATAGAAGCAAAAGCACTGCCAATGCGTTGATCTGTGGGCGCAACCCTCGACGCATCATAGCTAGGATGAACAATGGCAAGGTTTGTCCACCGACACCTGCGATAAAGTACGTTATGACCACATCGTCCAGCGAGATGATAAATGCCAACAGGAAACCACCAACAACGCCCGGCATGATCTGAGGCAATGTTACGCGTCTGAAAGTGGTGATTGGACCAGCGCCTAGATCGGCTGAAGCCTGTTCAAGACTTGTGTCCATTCCCGCAAGGCGGGCGCTGACGACAACGAAAACATAGCTGGATAAAAAGGTTGTATGCCCGATAATAACCGTCAGCAAGCTTAGCTTAAATCCAGCGCCGACAAAAAAGATCAACAAAGCAATGCCCAGAACAATATCTGGCACGATCATCGGCAGGATCAAAAAGGCTTGATACAACCGTTTTCCAAAGAATTGGAACCGCGCCAAAGCAATGGCCGTGGCAGTTCCGATCACCGTCGAGACAGTACTAGCAGTAAGAGCAACAATGGCGCTGTTTTTTACAACGTCAAATATGCGAGCGGGCGACTCTGTAAAAGCTGCATCGAATGATGACTGGGAATTGGCACCGCCAAAAATCGTCAGATACCAGTCAAAAGTAAAGCCGGTCCAGACGGCCATATTGATAGCGTTGGCATTGAACGAATAGACAAAAATCAACCCAAGCGGCAGATAGAGAAATGTAAGGAAAAGCAGCCCGTAGCCCTTAAAAAGAAAGGACCAGATTTTGCTATCGAGGATCTTGTCAAACATCAGGAAACTCCTCGTGCTTCAGCTTTGGCCTGACGGTTGAGCTGGATGACTACAAGAATTACGACGGAAGCCATAATAAGAAGGGCAAGTGCCGCGCCAAAAGGCCAGTCGCGCGATTGCAGGAACGATCTTTCAATCAGATTGCCTGTCATCTGCACTTTTGATCCCCCAAGGAATGACGGCACAATGAAGTTGCCAAGTGCTGGAATGAAAACAATGATTGAGCCGCCAAGAATTCCAGGCGCGGTTAGCGGCAAGATGACCCGCCGAAATGTTTGCAACGGGTTCGCTCCCAAATCTTGCGATGCGCGAACCAGCGAATAATCAAGTTTTTCGACATTGGCGTAGATCGGTAGAAACATGAAAGGCGTTAGGATATAGACCATGCCGATGATGACCGCGAAATTGTTGAATAACAGATCCAGCGGCTCCATGATTAGACCTGCGGATTGCAAAACGGTATTGAAAAAACCTGTTGGACGCAGCAACAACAACCACGCGTAGATGCGCACAAGTAAATTGGCAAAGAAGGGCAAGGTAATCAAAAACAACGCGAAATTCTTTTTGGCACCTTTCATTCTGCTTACCCAGAAAGCTGCCGGATAACTCAGCAAGAAAGTGCAAATCACGGTCATCAGAGCAATCTGAAGCGAGTTGAGGAAGATTTTCAGGTAGATAGGCTCAAATTCCTCAAAGTCATTGAGCGGCCAACCGATAATCCGGCCGTAATTATAAGGATACCAGTTCCATTCAACCCCGCCATACAAGCCGGGTTCAAGAAAGCTGTAGACCATCATGATGCCCAGCGGGATTAGGAAGAAAACCGATAGCATAATCGAAAATGGCGCCAACAAAAGGACCAGCGTCCGACGTTTTCGTTTCAGGATCGTGTCAGCGCTGCTCATGTCAGTCCTCCACCAATTCAATCAAGTGCGCTGCATTGGGTGAATAATAGAGCTTAACATCGGTGCCCACTTCGATACGTTCACCTTCGTCGCCTCTATTATGGCGGTGATGAACAATTGCGGTGCGGCCCTTGCCGACATTAACATGTAGGTGCATTTCTGAGCCTACAAAAATGCTGGCCTCGACCGTGCCTTCAATGCAACATTCGGAAATTTCATTGCCGTCGGGCGACAGTTTCATATGTTCAGGTCTTAGAATAACTTGAACCTGATCACCCAAATTAAAATGATCCGAAGTAGCGAGAACCTGACGTTCGTTAGCTGTTTCTATCTTGAGGTTTTTGCCATTCTGCTCGACAACTTTGCCAGTAAAAATGTTGCTGGTGCCAACGAAATTTGCCACAAATGCGTTTGCAGGTTCGTCGTAGATTTCTGTTGGAGTCGCCAGTTGCTGAACTTTGCCATTTGCGACAACTGCAATCCGGTCAGACATAGCAAGGGCTTCTTCCTGATCATGCGTAACAAATACAAACGTGATCCCCACTGAATTTTGGAGGTTTTTCAGCTCAATCTGCATATTTTCGCGCATTTTGCGGTCCAGCGCTGAAAGTGGCTCATCCAAAAGCAACACGCGTGGCTTAAGAACCAAAGACCGCGCGAGCGCAACGCGTTGCTGTTGGCCACCCGAAAGCTGGTTAGGTTCTCGTTTGCCGAACCCTTTTAGGCCAACAAGCTCCATCGCTTCTTCAACACGATCGGCACGCTCCTTTTTAGGGACGCGGGCAACATCAAGGCCATAGCCAACATTGTCGGAGATGTTGAGATGGGGAAAAAGTGCATAGTTTTGGAAAACCGTGTTGAACGGGCGGCGGTGTGCGGGTACGCCCTTCAAGCTTTGGTCTTCTAAAGATATATTGCCCGAGTCGATGTCCTCAAAACCCGCGATACATTTCAGCAATGTTGTTTTGCCGCAACCCGATGGCCCAAGCAGCGTCAGAAATTCGTTGTTGCGCACGTTTAGCGAGACATCGTCCAAAGCATGTATAAAACCACCTTCCGGCGTTCGGTAAGCTTTGCGCGCCGATGTGATATTTAAGAAATTCATTTCTGACCTCTCCTCAAAATTTTGCATTGTTTGTTTTTGTAATAATGCAAAATACAGTGTACTTGTAGTACTTGCAAAAACAGTTTGTCAACGATAAATCTCAAGTTCCGCTGACGCAGATCAGCTCGATAACGACGAGGTGCAAGATGAAAAAGAAACGCGCGCGCGAATTAGGTATGTATTTTCAAGGTATTGTGGGGAACTTGAACTGCATTACAGACGTACCTGGCCTGATTGTCGGACAAACAACGCAAAACAATTTTTTAGCAATGAATAAAGACAAAAGCCTACCCCAGGTCAGAACCGGTGTTACAGCTATCCTTCCATTCGGACATGATTCTGACCCAAAAATCGCCCATGCAGGAATGTTCGCCCTTAACGGAAATGGCGAGATGACGGGCACGCATTGGATCAAAGACGCCGGCTATTTCTTTGGGCCTATCTGCCTGACCAACACGCATAGTGTCGGGATCGCCCATCATGCAGCGACAAAATGGATGATTACCCAATACGCGGCTGCTTTTGAGCAAAACCACCTTTGGGCCATGCCCGTTATCGCAGAAACTTATGACGGGGTTTTGAATGACATCAATGGGCAGCATATAACTGAACAAGATGTGCTAAACGCGTTGAACTCGGCCAAAGCTGGCCCGGTTGAAGAAGGCAATTCCGGCGGCGGCACAGGCATGATCTGTTACGAGTTTAAGGGCGGCACCGGCACGTCCTCTCGCGTGATCGAAATTGGCGGCGAGAACTATACGCTCGGCGTTCTTGTACAGGCTAACCATGGTAAGCGCGAATGGTTGACGATACTGGGAGAGCCGGTGGGGAAGTCCATGCGGAACGATCTGTTGTTTGACAAGGAAACCGGCTCCATCATTGTTATCATAGCCACCGATGCTCCTCTGCGTCCTGACCAGCTGGCGCGCTTGGCGAAACGAGGTGCAATCGGGATCAGCAGAACCGGAACCCCTGGGGGCAACGACTCTGGCGACATCTTTTTAGCCTTTAGCACCGGGAATGCTCGGGATGTGCCCAACGTTGATACACCACATCAAAATATGCGACATCTAAATGATGGATGTCTAGACGATCTATATTTGGCCGCGGTTGAGGCCATCGATGAAAGCATTATCAATGCGATGTTGGCTGCCAAAGATACCGACACACTTAGACCTAAAGGAAATGTATGTAGAGCCATCGACCCAGACGCACTGGTTGCGCTGCTGCATAAAGCGGGAAAATGTAAATAAGTGATTTTCCCGCCGCAGCAAGCTTATTCAGGTTGCGCACGCAGATGGTAGGATTTCAAACGCGTTAAATGCGTGTAAGCATGAGAAGAAAGCGAACAGCCACGCCCAGTGTCTTTGACTCCGGTCCAAGCCAACCCGGGATCAAGATAATCACACCGATTGGCAAAGCATGTGCCGGTTTCCAGCCGTTCCGACAATGCTTCCGCCGCCGCTATGTCAGCTGTCCAGATAGACGTTGTTAACCCAAATTCGCTGTCATTCATTAGTTGCACTGCTTGCGCGTCGCTATCAACGGCTATTATACCAATAACGGGCCCAAAACTTTCTTCGGTCATCACCCGCATATCATGGGTAACGTCGACCAACACCTGTGGCGCAAGATAGGCCGTACCGCCCACATCAGCCGGAAATTTGGCCGGGTCTATCAACGCCCTTGCACCAGCGGTAACAGCTTCATTAATCTGCCCACGCACAAAATCCGCAGAAGCAGTTTTGACCACTGGGCCTAGATTGACTTCGACGTTAGTTGGATCGCCCAACCGATAAGCGTTCACAAACTCAACCACCTTGGCAACAAAGGGCTGATATACGTCCCTATGAACATAAATCCGTTCAATTCCGCAACAAGACTGCCCCGAATTGAAAAACGCCCCATCAACCAGACTTTCAGCGGCGAAATCCACGTTGGCATCGGCCCGTACATAGGCCGGATCCTTTCCTCCCAACTCCAGATCAATGCCGGAAAAGTTCACGGCATCGGCCTGCTGCAAAGAACGGCCAACCCCGACCGAGCCGGTGAAAACGATATGATCGTGGTGCCCCTCCGTGATCAGCGTAGTTGTGTCGTCATTTGTTGTAAGAATTAATTGGAAAGCGTCGGCGGGGAGCCCGGCGGCAGCAAAGGCTTCGGAGAATCTTTCGCCACAGACAAGGGTCTGGGCAGAATGCTTTAACACGACCGCATTTCCGGCGGCCAAAGCTGGAAATATGGCGTTTGTTGCGGTCAAATATGGAAAATTCCACGGCGCGATTACGAGAACCGTGCCGACCGCCTCGCGCCGGATGGTGCGCAGCGCAAGCCCGTTTTGCGGCAAGGAATCTTGGGCCATCGCTTGGGGTGCGATATCGATCATATGTCGCGCGCGTTCTTCAAGCCCACTGATTTCTCCAGCCCCTTGTGAGACTGGGCGGCCCATTTGCCAAGCCAACTCAGTTGCGATGTCCGATTTAACGGACACGAAATGATCCACTGCCTTATGCAACAACGCACATCGTTCAGCCAATGGCAAATTCGCCCATTTTTTTTGGGCTTTAGCGGCGCTGGCGAAAACCGTGCGCGCATCTCCAAGTGATGTTGCAGAACGTTCTGCATAGACGCTACCGTCCACCGGCGAGATACATTGGATTGTACAAGGGAATGTGTTTGACATTCTAACCTCCTAAAGGTGCAAGTTATTAAAATTGAATGGTGGAAACCGGGTCAGAGTATTTCGAAATAGCGTCTGAGTTCCCAATCCGTGACCGCGCGTCCGAACTCTCGCGCTTCAAAAATTCTTGAAGCTGCGAAATGTTCGACGAAAGCGTCCCCAAAGAGTTCTTTCGCGGCTTCGGACTCGCCGAACAGAATGCCTGCGCTTTCTAGGTTTGTGGGCAATTGTCTGTCCAAAGGTACGTTCAGATCATATGCATTGCCCGTGGCTGGGTCGCCTGGCTCAATGCCTTGTTCAATTCCCAATAGCCCCGAGCCAATCGCCGCTGCCATAGATAAGTAGGGGTTCACGTCCGATCCCGGAATCCGATATTCCAACCGATGCGATTTCTCAGATCCAGGAATAACCCGAATGCCCACGGTTCTATTGTCCACCCCCCAAGTTGCCGAGGTCGGCGCCCAATGGCCGGGCGTCAGACGTGAAAAGCTGTTCACGTTAGGAGCGATCATGGCGGAGAACTCACGCAAGTGGGCGAGCTGACCGCCAAGAAAATTGCGCATAATCGGGCTCATCTGGAAATCGCCAGCGGGGTCAAAAAATTGCGGTGTGCCGTCAAGGGACCAAAGAGACATATGTGTATGCCCACTTTGACCCGACAAATTCTGATTCCATTTGGCCATAAACGTGGCCATTAATCCGCGTTTCTGGGCAAGGATTTTCATAAATGCCTTAAAGATTGATGCATTGTCAGCCATGCGCAGCGCATCATCCACGGCAATTGCGGTTTCAATCACACCGGGACCGGTTTCGGCGTGCAGACCTTCCAATTCGATCCCGATTGAACTGAATGTTTCCAGTATCTCGTGATATAAATCTTCGTGTACGATGGAACGCAATGCAGAGTAGCTGAAACTTCCGGGGCTTAAAGTATTCAAATCTCGAAAGCCCTTTTCTTCCAGGCTATCCGGGCTTTCCTTAAACATGAAAAATTCAAACTCCATGGCCGATTTGACAACAAATCCCATGTCTTTGGCGCGTTGCAAAACCCTGCGCAGCACGGCGCGCGGACAAATCGCTTCGGAACGGCCTGCAAATTCGGACGAGAAGAATGGCGTTTCATGGTCAAATGGCAGGATCATACCGCTCTCTGGTATAATCCGTAGGTTTGCATCGGGAAAACCCGTATGCCAACCGGTAAATTTGGAGTTGTCGTAGAGCGTGTCTGCTACATCCCAGCCCAGAACAGAATCGCAAAATCCGTAGCCATCAGTCAGCGCTGACAAAAACTTTTCTTTTGCAATAAATTTACCACGGAACACGCTGTCGATATCAAAGAAACCGACTTTTACGTGTTTGTGATCCTTTTCGGAGATGTATTGCCGAACGTCCTCGACGGATTTCAGTTTAAGGTTTTGACCTACCATGGCGTGTATCCTTGAGTTAAAGGTTGTGGGCGCTTGCGAAATCTTCGAGAGATTGCGCCAGCAAAGTTGCCCAGCACTCTATTTGTTTTTCTGTTTGCAAAAGATCGTTTCGCACTTCGATCATCGTATTTGGAACGCTTCGTGCTTCGGCTTGAACGCGCAATGTATGATCGACAGCATCAATCGGGGAATAAGGCTGATTGTCACCAACAAGGTAATCGGTATTACTGCGAAACCAGTCGATCAAAAACCGCGACAACTGTGGCTGTTGGTTGTAGATAAATCCTATGTGCCATGGGCGCTGCTCTCCGCGGACCTGATCATTAAAACTGTGCACGGCAACATAGGAGAACCGCTCACCTGACCTAAGGCGCCGATCTATCAAATCGCTTAACCCGCTGTGAAACGGCCGATAAATCGCCCGCTCCCGTTGTTGTTTTTCTTCCTTGCTTAGTTTTACGTTGCCCGAAACATGCGACCCGTCAGCATCTATTACGAAGGCTCCCGGATGGTCGAGCGTGCGGTTACAGTCATAAACCAACCGAGAATAGCGTTGCAAAACAGCCGGGCTATCCAGTTTTTCTGATAGCTTTTCCGTTAGTTGCGCGGTACCGATATCCCAAGCGATGTGCCGTGTACGCTCCGCATCCGATAGGCCAAGCGTACCGAGCGCTTTTGGTATGCGATTACCGGCATGCTCACATCCAAGCACAAAAGCGCCCTGACCACCCTTATTAAGCAAGTTTACGGGCGCAGGGTCATCTGCGCTCAAGAACTTTTGCGAATAGTGACCTACGTCTTTGGGATCTTTGTGTTCGCCACGATTTTGGTTAGAGGCCAACATCAGCGAACACCTCAGTTATCGTTTCTTCGAGAATATCAAACATCTCATCGATCTGTTTCTCAGTGATGATGAAAGGTGGGCCAAGCACAATCGCTGCGCCCAGCGGCCGACAGATCAAGCCTTTTTGCAAAGCCTTATTTGCAATTCGCTCAGAAATTTGCAGATCGCCCGGCAACGCTTCTTTGGTCGCTTTGTCGGCAACCAATTCTACAGCACCCATTAAGCCGACGCCGCGCGCCTCACCTGCATATTTATGCTCACCAAGTTTATGCAACCGCTCCTGAAAGCGTGGGCTTACACGGTTCACATTTTCCAAAAGACCTTCGTTCTCCAGCACGTCAAGCGCTTTCAACGCAACCGCACTACCCAGTGGGTTACCTCCGGCAGTAAAACCATGCGGGAATTCTTCGGCTTCTTCAGAAACCCGGGTCAACTCGTCACTCAGATCTTTACCGAGAATAATAGCCCCCATCGGGAAATACCCCGCGGTTATACATTTGGACGCGATGATGACATCTGGCTCCATGTTGTACTTAACACTTCCCCACATCTCGCCGGTGCGGCCAAATCCAGTGATGACTTCATCCGCGATAAATGGAATGCCGTATTTGCGCAGGATCGGCCGAATTGCCTCGAAATACCCATCAGAAGGAGGAATCACGCCACCCGCGCCCATCACGGGCTCCGCCCACATACCAGCAATAGTATCCGGACCTTCTTTGATAATCAATTCTTCCAGATTTCGCGCGAGGCGTTCAGAAAACTCTAGTTCGGATTCTCCTTCGAGCCCGTAGCGCCAATAATGAGGACAATCGGCGTGTAAAAATCCCGGTAGCGGCAAACCGAATTCTGCATTATAGGCTTTTCCGGTCATCGATGCCGATACCGCAGTAACCCCATGATAAGCATTTAGCCGTGAAATGATTTTGCGACGCTGTGGTTGCCCGTTACGGCGATGCAGCATCCACAACATCTTGACCATGGTGTCGTTTGCTTCGGAGCCTGAATTGGTGTAATATACTTTGCCTTCGCTAAAGGGCGAAACTTCCACCAGCTTTTCCGACAACGCGACTGTTGTGTCTGCGATCCGTCCAAAAAAGGCGTGATAACCTGGAAACCGTTGCGCCTGTTCGCAGATCGTATCAATCAAACCCTGATGGTTGAAACCGGCAACGTTGTTCCACAGGCCCGAATTGGCATCCATGTAGCGGTTCCCGTGCACGTCGACCACGAACATACCTTCGCCGTGTGTTAAAACAACCGGCCCATTCGAATTCAACGTCTCAAGATCTGTGAACCCATGAAAAACATTGGCCATGTCCTTCTGCTCCCAAGAATTTGTAGTTTGTTTGCCCATTGTCTGATTCCCATTGTTCTTTGATGAATGTAAAAAACATATAGCCATAGATGGACTTTAGTCAACCTCAAAAACAATAAAACAATAGCGGCTACTCTTTTTGTCAAGTTTCAAAGGGTTCCAAGCATCGAAAGGCAAAATTTTTTGATATTTTGGATGAACTTAAAATAGCGATTGCATTGTGCGGCGCCCAGCTCCCACAAAATTTTGCTCCAGCCAGACAGCTCACCACTGTCGAGTGGGTAGAGCTAATTAGATCAGAGTGCTGCCACCACAAATTCGCTGAACAATGAAACCAATCAGATAAGCCAAATCCCAAATTAGGCTAGCTCATTCATGCGATCGAGATCGATGTTGATACCCAGTTGCTCTGCAATTGCCGCAAGATGGATTACAGCGTTCGTGGAACCAGACGCAGCCAACAAAACCCGCAGTGCATTTTCGGTAGCTTCATTTGTGATCAATTTATCTGGTGTCGGCCCGCCGATTACAGCCATCTTCACCGCCAATTCGCCGGTTTCTTCAGAGGCACGTAACCTATCTGCATGTACTGCCGGAATACTGGCTGTTCCAGGCAACATCATTCCCAGCAGCTCCGCAATTAACGCCATTGTTCTTGCCGTCCCCGACCATATAGCTCGGCAGTATCGAAGTGTAGTATCCCTAGATCAAGCGCCGCATGGATAGTGAAAATCGCTTGGTTCCTGTCGGCCTTTCCGTAGAGACCTGAGTTAGGCGTATGCCACATGAATGATACCCAAAGCATCTCTTTTCGGCTTCAGATCAAAATCCTACATCGTCAATTTCGCGCGATTTTCCCAGCGGCCTCTTCAAACGTTGAGGTGGCGTTGATGTGGATGCGTGCTTACAATACACGAGTGTTTCTCTCGGGTTTTAAGTATTTGTTTTTGTTAAATGATTTGGTTGCGGGGGTAGGATTTGAACCTACGACCTTCAGGTTATGAGCCGAAATTGCAACGATTCCAATAACTTAACAATATCAACCACTTACGGCATAAGCGTTTGATCTTGCAACATTTCTGTTCTTGCATTGGCCGACACGCACCGGATTGCACCGACGCGGACCGTACGAAAACGGCGTATGCGGGTTGAGGTGGCGTTGAGGTAAACCGATTAACAGCGATCGTACAATCGTAAGCTTCAGGTTGTTAACGGGGACTTATCCGGTGGCAAAAATCCAAAACCAACCCTTCAGTTTTACTATCCTATTACGCGCTGTCGGCCCAAAGCTGCTGATCGCGGGTAATTCCATTGCTGCGGCGCAACAGTCGGAAAGCAGCCTTTTAAGCCCAACTCCTGAATATCATATCGTAATGGAAACCAAATAGCTTCATGGCTGACATCAATTCCGCGTTCGTGAAGCAAATCCTCCACATTCCGAAGCCATAGTGGGAAGCGAACGTACAACATCACGGCTAGGCGAATGATCTCGGGCGACGTTTTGAAGTAGCGGAACGGGCTAAGTTTTGTCATCCGGCGACGCAAAGTGCCAACTGCCCTCTTCGACTAAGTTTTATGTGACAGTGCCTTCTCGACCCACACACCCAATTCAGCGCATGTCTGGCGGACCATCTGACTGCCTGCGGAATTCCGCTAGTAAAGCAGATCGGACTTGTTCAGGCCAAGCTTGACTATCTTCTCGTTCAACGTGCGCCGCCCGATCCCTAACGCCTCGGCTATTTCATCCATGCGGCCTTGGTGCTTACGGATCGCGTTTGCTATTAACTGTCTCTCAAATGCGGCAACCGCCTCGCGCAGAGTTTCGGGCACATCATCCGCTTCAAAATCCCGTTTAATTGCGACAGCAACTGATCCGCGCCCCCGTCGTGCAGCCAAAATTCGACGCTCGGCTGTGTGGCGCAGTTCACGCACATTACCTGGCCAATCGTAGGTCATAAGGGCAGCGATATCCTCGGCGGCAAGCTCCGGGATGCCAATTTCATTAACCGAAGCATTCTGTACAAGAAAATGCGTAAATAGCAGCGGAATATCATCCCGACGCTCGCGCAGGGGCGGGACGTCGATGACAAAGGCATTCAGCCGAAAAAACAAATCTTCGCGAAAACGCTTCTCGGCCACCGCCACATCCAGCTTTTCGTTAGAGGCCGATATAACTCGGATATCGACCGTCACCGGCATCGTTGCCCCCACGGGAGTGAATTCCTGTGTCTCAATCACGCGAAGCATCTTGGCTTGCACCGCTTCAGAACATGCGCCGAGTTCATCCAGAAATAGCGTCCCCCGGTTTGCGCTGGCAATTGTACCGAGAGCACCGTCGGCCCTGCCAAACATCTCTTCTTCAAAGTTCTGCTCCGAAATAGTTGCGCAGTTCAGTGCAATGAATGGGCCAGATATGCGGGCGCTTAAATCATGCAAAGCATGGGCAACCAGCTCCTTGCCGGTGCCGGTTTCGCCCAAAATCATCACAGGGGCCTCGGTTTCCGCCATGTCGAGGATATCTTCACGCAAATCACGAATCACGTTTGTGTCTCCTAATAAAATGCGATCAAGACCAGACAGCCTTGATAAGCGTTGTCGCAGTCGATCTGCGTCGCGAGCAAGTCGATAGTTTTCGGAAGCATGACCAAGAATTGTTAGTAACCGCCGGGGATCAAAAGGCTTTTCGACAAAGCTATAAGCGCCGTCCCGCATTGCCGTCACCGCCATCTCGATATCTCCGTGCGCGGAAATCAAGACGACAGGAGGGAAACCATCGCCCTGCATCGCGTTCAACAATTCGAGGCCGCTCATCCCAGGCATTCGGACGTCGCTAAGTACTACGTCGGGATTAGTCTCGCGAACCGCCTTGATGGCACCGGCGGCTTGCGCATATGCATCAACATGCCATCCGGCGCGTTCAAGTAAATGTATTAGAGACTCGCGCATCTCACGGTCGTCATCGACAACTAATACGTGATATCGGGATTCAGGTTTTTTGTTCATTCCACACCATCGGAGCGGTTCAAGGGGATTTGCATCGTAAAGATAGCACCTCCACCTTCCCGGTTATTAGCGCTAAGTGTTCCATTATGCTCATTAATAATTGCCGAAGAAATCGCCAAACCCAATCCCATCCCCTGACCCGAAGCACGTGTAGTGTGAAACGGCTCCAACAGTTGTTCCGTAGCTTGCCCCGACAATCCATGCCCGTTATCACCTACAGATACGCAGGCCATGTCTGCGCCACTGGAGATCTCAATCCATATCACCCTATCATCCATCTCGGCGGTGGCATCAATACTGTTGCGCACCAAATTTACCAACACTTGTTCGAGCCGTAGACGGTTCCCTTTAACAATTACTGGATTGCTAGGAATGTTGACGTGAACCGTTATACCAAGGCTTTTAAAATCTGGTCCAAGCAACACTTCTGCTCCCTCTACAAGCCGGCGCAAATCAACTTCTACCAATCTACGCTCGCTTGGACTTGCGAAGAATTTCAGCTGTTTGGTAATGCTCTCCATTCGTGTTGCAATTCGACCTAGGCGTACAAAAATTCCAGTTGGATCACCAACCTCATCAAACTCTGCCGCCGTCAGATAATTCCGCATTGCTGCGATAGGCTGGCCGAGCTCGTGGGTAACAGATGCTGACAATTGACCAAGAACAGCTAAACGGCTGGCTGCCGCCAACTCCTGTTGCGCATTGCTCAAGCGACGCTCAGCTTTGCGCCGATCCTCAATTTCTTGTTCAAGTTCGGAATTCATCCGCCGTAGCGTTCGGCGTTCGGCTTGCGAAGATTCCAGTGCAATGCGAATACGTTGTGAACGTTGAAATATCGCAATGGCAAGCGACAGCAACATTACCGCCGCGAAGCTGGCGACGAACACGCCGGCCCGCTCGGTAACACGGACAATATTGGCTAGGTAATGTAGCGTCCAGTAGGCACGGTTTATAGAAGTCTCGACATGTAAATATGAACGCCCATCAAGGTTGACAGTCCCTCTGTTGTAATTGTCCCAATTCATTTCCGCCAAAGGTTCGTCTCCAAATTGTCTGGCAGCGATTATGGATTGCCGACGTTTCTCATTCAATGGCCCGATTGCCCGATATCGCCAAGCCGGTTCTGAGGCCAGGATCACTATCCCATCAGCATTCGAAACAAAAACAGACTCGCCCCCGCTCGACCAAGCGTCTGTTAAGTTGGTGAGGTTAACTTTAATCGCGATGACGCCTATAATATCATCAGTTATGCTGCGCACCGGTTCTGCTATGAAATAGCCAGGGCGGGATGTTGTCGCGCCGACGGCAAAAAACGAACCGCGTTCACCGCTTGCAGCTTGTTGAAAATATGGCCGAAACCCGTAGTTTTGCCCAAGAAAAGTAAGCTCGGCATTCCAGTTGGAGGTCGCTATTGTCAGCCCCTGCATATCCATCAAATAGATAGCGTCAAGCCGCGCTTGATCAGCAAATTCAGCCAGCCGAATATTCAACAGGTCACGCCCATGTCCTTCGGCACCGGCAATAACGAATGTATCATGCGCCAGCATGAACGGAACATGTTGGAACTGTTCTAGCGCAGCCGAGAGCGTGCTTTCGTAGAGAGATAACCGGCTCTCTGCCCTGTCAGTCTCGACATCTTTGAAATATTGATAGGCGCCGATATAGCTAATAATAAGAACCAAGAAAGCGACCGATAACAGTCCTACGAACCTGAGCGACCAGGACACACCAACAGTTTTTAGACGCAAAAAAATGTTCATTGCAGTTGCTTGCTTTTCAGTTCGTAAGATTTTCTGTGTTTTACCAATTTATTTTTTACGCGTTAGGTTAATAGGTGAACTCATCTGTTACCGCCAGATTGGCGAGGCATCTTTGCAAATCCCAATTCTGGAGAAGCGTAGTGTATTCTGCACAGAAGCGCATGTGAAGTTGAAGAAGTTTTGCAATCTATGTCGTAAGTGAATATTGCCACAAATGGTATTTTCGCACGTTGATGATTAGAAAGGTTAGCTGCCTGTCTCTACTTCCGTAGTGATATGACTATTCAATGGTCTGTAATGACCAACCTCCTTTCGATGCTTCCCGCCGCCCTTGGAATAGGGTGGCGGGAAGTGAATGAATAGATCGTCAAACCTAATACTGAAAACCAAAATTACTTGACAAATAGTGCTAGATTATCGGCAATACGGCGGTGATTTGTCTATTGCGTGACGTTATGATCACGGCCACCACTAGGCACGCGCCGATGATATTCGCAAGAAAATTCAATGGCCAAAACGAGCCGATTACCCCCGCGACAAGCACCGGGTATACCCAGTAGGCAAGTGGACCCTCGGCGTAATTCTGGATCAACGAATTCAGTGCATATATACCAAATAATGCGAATCCACCAATCTGAATAACTTCCCAAAAATCGCCCGATATCAGTGGAGTGTAGGCAAACATTAGTGGCACGATGTACAGGCCTTTGGCGATTTTCCAGGCCTGAAACCCAGTCGCCATCGGTTTCGACCCCGCGATCCCAGCGGCTGTAAACGCAGCCAGACATACCGGTGGCGTGACATTGCTGTCCTGACTAAGCCAGAAGATAATAAGATGCGCGGTGAGTAAAAAAACCACCTGACTGTCTGGATCGACCAGCAGTGGTCTCAACACGACCGCCAACTCAAACGGAACTGACGCCATTAGTGAAGCGGCATCTGCCCGACTTAAGCCCTGGCCGATGTTGGCGATATGCGGGCTGTCGACCAGCGCAAACATTGCAGTTTTCACTGGGTCGGTTATGCCGACCACCAGCTGATCGATAATCAACGTATCCGACATGATCCCGGCTAACGCAGGTGCGGTCAGGATCGCCAGAATGATATAGGCCGCCGTTACCGGCAGACCCATGCCCAGCACCAACGATGCCAAACCGATCAGCGCCATCGCCACCACAATCGAACCCTGCGACCATTGGGCAATCATCAGCGACAACCCATTACCAACGCCGCTGGTAACGATCGCATTGTTCATGATGCCAATGCTAACCAGCAGGATTCCTGTCATGATTGAAGACTTGATCCCGATCAACAGTGCTTCGGTGATCAGACGATGATCCATCAGCACAGGGGCAAACGCCGCGTTGCCGATCAGCTTGGATGCGACCCAAGTTCCCCAGGAAACAACCACTAGCGAGGCTATTGCCCAGGATGCCGCAAAGCTGGGGGTAACGCCAGACATCAGCAGCCAGATCATGACTGTCAACGGTAGCACAAATGTCAGACCGCCCGACACCAGTTTGCCATAATCTATGGTTAAGTCCTGACCATCGCCCACCTGATATTTCACGGCCTCGATACGCACAATGAACGCGACCGACAGGAAATACAGGATTGCAGGTACTATCGATACAGTAACAATTGTAGAATATGGAATGGATGTGTAACTGGCCATTACAAACGCCCCGGCACCCATGATCGGTGGCATCAACTGGCCGCCAGTTGAGGCTGCTGCCTCCACCCCCGCAGCGAATTTAGCACGGAATCCGTTTGATTTCATAAGTGGGATAGTGACCACACCAGTTGACGCAGTGTTGGCAATCGCCGAACCGCTAATGGTGCCGGTCAGTGCTGATGCTAACACTGCGACAAAAGCCGCGCCGCCGCGAATGCGCCCGGCCACAAGTTTTGACAACTCGATAACGAAATCGCTGGCGCCCGACGCGACCAAAAATCCGCCAAATATCATGAACAAAGTGATATTAGTGGATGAGATACTAGCAAGAATACCAAACATACCTTCGTCATTGTACAGCGTTCTGAACATCACGTCATTTAAAGGCAGGCTGGCGGCGCGAAACACACCGGGCATGTAAGAGCCCATAAACAAGATGTAGGACAACGAAACGATGATTAAGATCGGGATCACAATTCCCGCAATACGGCGCGAAAAGTCAATGGCTGCAATTACCAGCAACAAACCCGCCGCCCAATCGATAACTGTAAATTGCCATTGCTGTCCGGTTATAGCCAGCGTTCGTTCATATAGTCCACTTTCTGCACCGGCCACCCAAAGGGCAGCGGCAGCAATTGTCACACCGTAGCAAATATCAAATATTATGGCAAAACGGCTGTTTATACGGTTTCCAAAAGGGCTGTGGACCACGGAGGCAAGAAAGGCGAAACCACCGAAGTGAATCGCGTTCTGCCACAAGCCGGATTCAACCAGATAGATGTTAGTAAGAATGTGCCAAATACCAAAAAGCACAGCCAAGATGGCCACCATTAAACTGGTCGGGCTACGAGTGGCCCCTGCAAGCGATAACCAATCTCCGCGATCCTTGGTGTCGATATCTGGCTCTGATATTGCTGTTGTTTTGGTCACGATATTCTCCCAGAAATCTGGCCCACACATTTACTGGGCAAGGATAAATTTTGGATGGCCAAGTTTAACTGGCCACCCAAGTTGTCTTTGATTGTGGTTATTCTGCAGCAATCAGATCTGCAGGTATGTCCAGACCCATTTCCAGGTAATAGCGCAAGGCCCCAGCATGCAGCGGAACAGGAAGTCCGCCGACGGATTTTTCAATCGCCATTGCATTTGTGGCCGGATGGATGGCCTGCAAAAAGCCCAAGTTTTCATAAAGGGCTTTGGTCAACAGATAGACATGTTCTTCATCCACGCTTTCGTTCACCGCCAAAAAGTTGGGCTGAGCGATCGTGCTCACATCGCTAGTTTGACCCGGGTATGTGCCTGCAGCAATTGTGTAAGGCACCCAAAGTTTGCGGCCGCCATCCATTGCAGTTGCCTGCTCAGCCGTGACGTTTAGAATAGTGAATTTCCCCTCGTTTGATGCCATCAACTTGGTAATCGCACCGGTTGGTGGACCTGATGGCATGCCTGCGCCCACAGCCTGGCCGTTGGCCAAGGCGTCAACAGTTGGGCCATATCCGGCAAAAACCAAGTCATAATCACTGTCAATGTCCACCCCAAGTCCACCCATCAACACAGTGTTAGATCCCAGCGTACCTGAATTCTGCTTGCCCATTCCTATGGCCATGCCTTTGACCGCAACCAAATCACCGACTGTGCCGGTGTTTACATATTCGTTGGATAGTAAGAACTGCTCAACGTTTTGCCACAGCATGGTAATAGATCGGATGTTTGGCTGTGGTGCAGAAATAGGACCGGTGCCGGTGGCAGCATAAGACCCGTAAAGACCCTGCAAAATCGCAAAATCAGCGGTCCCAGCACCGAGCGCCTGAACATTCGCACCGGAGCCCGCCGAGTTAACCGCCGTCAGGCTGAATTTTTCCGTAGGCAACAATTTTATTTTCGACAACGTCGAAATCGCAGTACCCACAGGGTGATATGTGCCCCCTGTTGAAGCAGTGTTAAGCACGTAATCCGTGGATTGAGATGATGCTGTAGATGCGCTCATTGCCAACACAACTAGTGCTACGGCCACATTCTTGGTAAATTTAACCATTTGTTTTCCTCCCTTTGAAAGCGCGCCGGTTGAATCCGACCGCTAGCCCGGTTTTTACATTTTTTAGATTGTGTTGAATATGAACATATCCGCAGGATGGTTAGTCAAAGGCTTGCGGTTTTTCGCATAGGGCATTGTTACGAATCGTCGAGTGTCTGCTCGATACAATGCGCGAACCCGGCACTGTCGGGCAAAACTTAGTTGAAGAAGGTAGTTGGCACTTAGCGTCGCCGGATGACAAAACCGAGCCCATTTCCGCTATTTCAAAACTTCGCCCGAGATCACTCCTCTTGCCGTGATGTTGTTTGTTGGAGAAGTTAAAGTTCGAACTTCCAGGACGATTACTGACACCGGCCCAAGAAGGCGGACTTCAGAAACCTTCGGCGCAAGTTGCATATTTTCGCTTCGCTTGCATCTTAGACATTGGTCCGAGTCCGCATAGTTGCCGTTGAGGACCCATGTTACCCCAACTTGGAGTCTATGTCCGCTTTTGGTAAGCCATGCGTATCATTTCGCATCTGCAACAAATGTCTCTTTCCCGCCCTAAGTGACCGAGTCTGCTTCCGACCTATTCTGTTGAAAAACCCCAATATTTGGATTTCGAAAATTTCCACCAAAAGCATATCTTTGCTGTAACTCATTGAGGATTGCCACGAAAGGCTCCAGGGAGCCGTAACAACGCATAAAGCCCATTTTAGCCGAAACCCTCGCCAAAATTCTCATCCAGCTCTGTGCAGGGAAATATTTTCCGATTTTGACTGAAATCGGAGTTTTTCAACAGAATAGACCCTAAGCTCCCTTTCACGACTACAACTTGATGCTGCGGTGCGGCCCGTCATTCCGGACATTCGCATGTATTGAACGAATGTCTGCTTCAAACCAGCGACGCTACTACTATTCCTCCACCCAAAAACGATCGCTCGCCTTGCCACGAGATTTGAGGATCCGCTGTACGACTGCGTCGCTCCCGAAGACTTCGACCGGATCAAATAAAAATTTTTGAAAGGTCATCTTGCTTATCCCTGCATCGTCGAGAGCTTCCTGGGCCGCATTCAATTTGACACTAAAGTTCTCCTGCATGAACTTGATGGCTAACGGAAGCATGCGTTCTAGACATTCAAGCGTTTCACGATTCCAAGTTGTTTCATTGGTTGCTGCTGCGGGTATCCACTGCCCAGTCCCATTGGGCACAGCAAACAGAGATACCTTGTGCCAAACCCGAGTTCCCATTTTGTGCTCAGGATTTACGTGGGCCAGAGCTTGGTTTCGAAGCATGAGGAGAGCACTATGATCTTCTTTTTGGTCTTTCGTTAATTGTCTTTTGTTCAACTGAATTGAGCCTCGCTCTCCAAGCTTTCCGCCAGTTGATGTTGCGCGAACATACAAGCTAACGGCGGTCGTTTGGAGCGCTTTGACAGTTGTTTGCTCTTTAGGCCCAAACGTTTCACCTTTCTCGTCCACCTTGGCTCTAAGGATTTTGCAACAGTCACTTGCTTGTAATAGGTCACCCAAACATGCTTCAGCACGCCATGCTTGGACGAGAAGATTATTTAGTTTTTTTGTTTATTGGTTCGATTAAGGCTCTTGGAAAGTGCTAGAAGATCAACGAATGGCGGGTAATTCATATAACACTTCCTTATGCTTCTTACTATTTGATGCAGCATATAGCACAAAATCAAGTCCGTAGCTTTGGTTGTCCAACCTTAATTCGGTTTTGGGCACTTGCGGCACTGTTTTGAATGGCCGCAATGACGGCTCGAAGTTACCATAGAACACCGAAAAGGACTTGGGTGTTGTCCGAGCGTCCGCTTCTCTAATTGAGTGCTTAGGTCAAGCTCTTTTTCCTTTGTTTAATCGGGTCATTGTCTCTCATCCGGGTCACGCTTCTCTCCGCAGTCTGGTTGATGCCGTGATGGCATCGCTGCATGCATGTGTTGGATTGGCTGTGGAGAGCCCCGCTTTCCGGCGCGCTTCAAGATGCGCAGCAGACATTTTCGGCTTCATCTATTACCTGACAGGGCATGTTTACATGCCCGAGAGGGCACAAACCTCGTCCAGTGAGGACGACCCCGTTAGGATTCGGTGGGTGGCGTTTTAGATCATGCCGTTCCCCCCACCTGTTCCTGACGGAATTCTGTACCATCAATCCACATGCGGTGCATTAGGACAGCCAACTTGCGTGCAACCGCAACAACTGCTCGGCGTCGCCCTTTTGTGCGCATCAGCCGCATACCCCAAGATTTGATCTGTGAGCCTGCCATCGTTCGCATGAGCAGCGCATTTGCGGCAGCGTATAGCGCCGCGCGGACATCTCGATCCCCAGCCTTTGATATACGGCCAGGATTATCGCGCTCCCCGGATTGGTATCGTCGGGGCGTAAGTCCAAAATGTGCCCCAACAGTGCGAGACCGCTTGAATCGTGTAGGATCATCAACGGCACTTTTAAACGTCAGTGCTGTAATGGGACCAACCCCTGGAATAGTCATCAATCTCATACAGACCACATCGTGGCTTGCTGCACGGTTGACCCGTCGATCCAGTTCGAGGAAATGCTGATAGAGTATCACCCTTGCATCGAGCAGAGGCACAAGGGCGTGTGCCAGAACATCGTCTATTAGGATCATTGGTCTGACGACATCATCAAAGCTGCCATGCTTCACAGTCTTGGGCAGACGGATACCGAAGATTTTCAACAATCCACGGACTTCGTTTGCAAGGTCCATCGTTTTCTTCAGAAGTGCCTTTCGCGCACTCAGCAGCGCGCGATTGCCATGGGCTTCGCGGCTCTTCATATGAACCGGGCTGAACCAGCCGGTGCGCAGAACATGCGCGATTCCCCGGGCATCATTCTTATCGGTCTTGTTTCTCATCGCCGACAGGGCCGCGTTCACTTGTCGCGCTTCCATGCAAACGACATCAAAACCTGCAGCCTCCAGTCCAAAGTAAAGGTGCTGGCTCATCGTCCCCGCCTCAAAGCCGACACGCTCAATCGGGAACGCGCAATCAGAAAGGCACTCTACAATGTCATCAATCTCGCAAGCCAGCTCACGTTCAAGAATAACATTGCCCTTCGTATCAACGATGCAAAGTGCACATGACCGAAGTGATACATCTAGTCCAACAAAGTAATCCATCATCTATCTCCCTTGTTCACAGCTATCCTGTGATCTTAGTGGGAACTCGGCCTAAAAGCGAAAGGCAGCCCAATTACGCATGCTTCCCGCCCTAAGTACCTACGGCTTGAGGTGGCGTTGAGGTAACGCGAATAATAGTGATCATACAATCTTAAGCTGCAAGTTGTTGATAAGGGCTTATCCAGCAGCCCAAAAATCCCAAACCAGCCGTTCAACTTTACCGCCCCAATGCCAGCAACCGGCGGTGGGCTCAACTGATCTCTGCAGCCCGTCATTGCAGACGTAGAGCGTGCAGCATTTTGGGTCGATTAAGCTCTGTGTACGTCAGAAGTCAGTTTTCAAAAAAATAGAGTTTCACAAATTTGTGGCAGTATTTTGACGAAGCTTTGGCATCACTGATGCGGACTTGTGTAAACCGGAAGTAGTGCCTTCTCCCCTGGATCGACGATCCCCTCGCTAATGCTTCTAATCTGAGTAGGAAGTGAAGGAAGTGCCCCTCCCACGGCTACGGCCAACTGTGAATAAACCGGCATCAAAGATGGATAGGAGGGCTTTAAGTCATCAGGCATTGCATCGCGAAGCTTTAGCTGAATGTTTCGTCTGCCTTTTCTCAACGGCTCCGCTATAAGGAAGTCTATGACTGGGAGGCGCGACCCACCTCCCGTAGGGACCAAGAATACTGTTCCTTCAGAGCCTGAAACCAAAAATGCTGCTTCTGCAACGATCTCTTTGATGTCACCAAACAGCTTCTTCATTGGTTGGGATTCTAAGAAATTATCAAGCTCAATTTCTATAGTTTCCCCTGTTGCAAGTGGCACAACAACGAACCCATCATTGAAAAGAGACTCCTTCAGAGATCGAACAGATTTCCGAAGGATTTGGCGAGTTCGTTCATATTCTGTTGTGCCGCGGGCAAGTGAGCACTCTTCGAAGATTACCTTAAGCAACGCGCTATCAATGATATTGCCTGCTCGATTGAGAGCTTTCGCGGCAGGCGTTACTTCTGCGACTCGGACCTGATCGCTTCTCGGGTCATTTATGCAAATACAACCGGCCACGTCCGTAGTGCCTGCGCCAATATCAAGAATTACGAATGCCTGGCGCTTGCCGGGATCAGTTTCCATCAGGGCGCCAGCACCGGCAGCAGTTGCTTCACGAACTGAGTCTTTAAGCAGCTCAAAGGGAAGAGCTTCAGTTGCTGTCTCTCTGGCGGCAATTGCAAGTTTTTGTGCGCGATCGACTGAAGTCTTTTCCGCAAAGTCACCAGGAAACAGATGTGCCAATGCTACTGCTTCAGCCATAATTCTGGCCATGGCTTCACCATTGGCTTTCTCAGATGATTTTTCCCATGCCGGATGCGCATATCGCCTCAAGATATCAATTGAGTGGCCGCTATCCTCTAACGAAATACTGACCATCCGATTTAAGTGCGCTAAGTAGAGTACGAGGACGTCTCTTTGACTAAAGCTCTGGGAAGCGTCCTGTTCCGAGCGAAGTGGCTTTTGATTGAGTTCCGCAACGTCCGTTCCGAGTGTCATATACTGCTTTGGGTTATCGATAAGACGATCTTGGCTGGCCTCAACAAGGTTAAACTTGCGCCGTGCCGTGGCACCAAAATGAATTTCGCCACCATGAATGAAAATTTCTGACGGCAGCAGAAATTGAGGTTGCCCACTTTCGTCCTTACCGAATGTTACGTCTATAAGCTTAGGAACTTCATCTGAATCATCCCCTTCACAAACAAAGGCTTTCGAGAAGGATGTCCCAAAATCTAGGCACAACATTGTGCTCTGATCGGGCTTGTCACTCGGATGCCAAACGACTTTCGGCGTAAATGGAGGTGTTTCTGGCGCAATTACTAGCGATGCCTCAATATCCGTCTGCGTTTGTCCCTTAGTATCTCCCTGCTCTGGACCGAACAGCTCCTGAATTGCAGCAAGCTCGGCCGAGGTAAGAACTACTGGACCACCTGCTCCGGTTGCACGCTCGCAAAGGCTAGACAAAATCAGACCTGCAGTACTTTTATCCATTATTCAGAAACCTCGACTTTAAGTATCAACATCTTAGGTCTGCCGGGCTCCGACCTGAATGCTCCCGGCGTGACCACACGAACTTTTGAGCCAATAGTCAATTTATCATCTCCCTGATGAATAGCAGGGTCATAGGAAATGGTGTCTCCCCGCTCACCGACAAGTTCAACGTATCTGCTGCGCGCAATCGCTCGAGCCCACTGATTTACCTGTGCCAGTCTTGCTGCGGCCATCGAAACTATAGCGGCTTCTTCCGGCATTAAATCTTCCACCCGTTCGGCGGCAAATGTAAGTGACTTAGAGCTTGCCTCTGGCCCACTCGACGAAACCAAAAGGCGACCGATGTATTCGTCCAGCCGGGTAGAGCTCAGCTGATCAATTGCTTCCGTCGTTCGTCGTTCCTCAAGCTCACGGCCTGTAACAAGCCAATGTGAGATGTTTTCCTCAAGACTACTGTCTTCAGCTGTTATAGCTCGAGCCAAGTTTTGTATATTATCGGCACCCGTGCTTTGAACTAAGGCATTTCTCAGTGGACTATTCTGGACGCCTTGGCGCGCAAAAATATGTAGCGCTTCCATTCCGGCTTTTGCCAGACGACGTATCGCTTGCTCAAGTTGTAGAGGAGGCGATGCAGGAACCCACCATACTTTAACATCGGAAGCAATGAGGTAGACGGCGGGGTCAGAACCAGCCGAAAAGTTCAATCTCACAATACGATGTAGTGAATTTACAATTTCCACTGAAAATGCGGCGCGCAGGTCCCTATCTTCTGGTCCTTGTTTGCCAAATGGTCCAGTAAAGAACTTTTTTAATTCTATTCCATACCCAGTTCCTGAAGGGATGTCGCTAGTTATCAAAGGTTCTAGAATGGTGGAGCCAATGCGTCTCATTCTACGCGCGAGTGCGTCAGCATTCATGGCTTCAATATCGGCATTATCAGAAAGCTGTGCATTCACCTTTTTTAGAAATTCTTCTTTGGAAAGTGATTTATCCAACGCAATTTTTAGCCAGACATTTCTGGCCTTTTCGGCGACATCTTCTCCGACGAGTTCCTTGAACGCTCTGACAACGATCTCTTCTGTCGACCCGAACTTCAATGCCTTTGCAAGATAATATCGATCTTCACCATCAGGTAATGCAGTAAACTCGGGACCTCCCTTCGATATTAAATCTAGGATAATTGGCTTCAGTTCTTTTTCTGCAGGTTTTGAAACACTTGCTGCCCTACCCAAATATGATAATGCGAGCCAATAGTTTTCAACGTCGGTTTGGTTTGAGGTATCTAAGAGCGCCGAGCGTGCTCTTGAGAACTCCATGGACGCCAGGAATTCTTTTGTTAGCCGTCGTTCCTGCACGACAGTTCTAAGCAGATGAATCGCCCAAATTTCGGGCGAATCAGTTTTGTTAACGGAGTTTGATGTATCGCTGTTCATGGCATACGATAGACCATGATCCAAATGCGCCGCAAGATGGTGCGTTGGGAAACGACTGCATTTTCGTCACACGTGGGAGCACTGAACTATGCGGCTAGTTACACGGTGATTCGGACGATGATTAGTTTTCAAGCCTAGGGACGTTTCAAATACAACAATTTGAAGGTCTGCTTTTGTTGATCTGAAATTTTGACCATGCATCCGCCGAGAATGTCAACTGTCCGCCCTTTCCGACGCCCATTTTTTCCGGCTGAACGTCTGGCTTTTAATTGGCAGGCCAGTTCTCGCACCGATCGGAAATAACGGCTAGCAGATCGACCTACATTTTCAATCCAATCATCGCCAACCCATAAAACACAGGGGTGGCACGCCCCTCTGCCTTTCACCGCCACCCTGCGCCACCCCGCCACCCCTCTCTTCATGCTTCACTTGATAAAGGCGCGATTCTACGCCTGTGTGAAGTCTGATTGGAGGTGCAACTCATGCCCAAGCGAATACGATTGAACGAAAAATCAGTACGGGAGGCCCCGCTGATAAAAGGTCGGGACTATCAGGTGTTTGACACCGAGGTACGTGGCTTTGCTATATGCATATACCGCTCCGGCAACCGGGCTTTTACGCTCGATTACCGCAGCGCTGGGCGTCAGCGTCGGATGACCATCGGGCGCTGGCCGGAATGGAGCACGACGGCAGCCCGCGACCGCGCCAAGGAACTGCGGCGCGAGATTGATGCCGGTGCCGATCCGCTCGGTAATCGGGAACAGGGTCGCGATGCTCCCCGTTTCAAAGATCTGATTGATCGGTATATTGAAGAACACCTGCCGCATTTGGCCCCAACCAATGCATCGGACCAAAAGTCCATGCTGCGTAAACTTGTTGAGCCTGATTGGGGCAATCGCCTTGTTGCCGACATCACCTCATCCGACGTGGAAAAGCTGCTGACCAAGATCGCCGCAGGTCGCGCCCGCCCCTCGAAAGCCAAACCGAACAATCGCGCCCGTAAATTACAGGGATCAAAACCCACACCGATCCGCGCCAACCGGACCGGCGAGGTGCTCCGAAAGATGTTCACCCTTGCTGTTGGCTGGAAGTGGCGGGCCGATAATCCCGCCTCGGGTTTCCGGCGCCGCCTGGAAAACGAGCGCGAGCGTTTCCTATCCAAAGAAGAAATCGGCAAGCTGGCCGAAGCCTTAGATCGCGCCGAGGATCAGCGCGCCGCCACCATCATCCGAATGTGCCTTCTAACCGGCGCGCGCGTCGGCGAAGTTCGCCAAGCCCGGTTCGAGCATTTTAATCTGGAACTCGGCAGCTGGTCCAAGCCGGCCACCACCACCAAGCAGCGCAAAATCCACCGCCTGCCAATATCGGACGAGGTGGGCACTATCGTGCGGCAACGTCAGCTGATTGTGCCGAGTGGCATCCCCTGGCTGTTTCCGGGCGACGTGCCCGGCCAACCGGTGATCGAAATCCGGCGGTTCTGGCGCTCCATCCAGAAGAAGGCAGATTTGGAGGATGTGCGCATCCACGATCTGCGCCACACTTTTGCATCGCTGCTGGTTAGCGGCGGGGCTTCGCTGGAAATGATCGGCAAGTTGCTGGGCCATTCGCAGCTGAAAACAACCCAGCGCTATGCCCACCTAATGGATTCACCCCTGCGCGCTGGCGTTGACGCTGTTGCCGACGCGTTCCGGCCGCGCCCGAAGCTTGTGCATGATTCCGACGGGGATCGAAAAAGCGCATAATCCGTTGCGCTTGTATTAACAGGGATCCCGCAGCGCCTTCCAGATCGGGTTAAGCCTTCGGCGGATGGTGCGCTCGTCCGGCACTTCTCCGGTCTTTGAGCGCGCAATAAACCATTTCTGCATCTCTCCGACCCATGCGGCCTGTGTCGAGGGCACCCCTTGATCATGCACCCGCTGGATTAGGGCGAGATACATGCCGTCCCAGTCATATTTTGCGGATGAACCAATGTGCGCAGCCGGACGTTGCAACAGGTTGCATTCCTCCTCGAACCGGCGGACCTGATCAGCCATGATCACCAGATCCTCGAGAGTAGTTGTAATCCCGTTCGCCGGCTCCGTAACCACGGACCAGTCTTGGGCGCCAATCCCCCGTATACGGCGCAGATGCCCATGAGACGGACCCGTGCCATTTCGGCGAAACATCGGCAGGATGTCAGCGACCGAGACAGTCACAAACCCCGCCAGAAGCGCCTCGCCGCATTGGGTGGGCCCGATCCCGATAACGATGTCGAACCGGCCGACAGAGGCCCAACCTGCGATATCCGACAGGCTGCAATCCCAGCGCACTGCGGCCTCGAAAAGTGAATAATATGCCCTTGGTGGTAAACCCATCCTTGCTCTGCCTTCCTGTGTAACTAATGCGCGAAACCTTCTTTTTCTCGAGGTTTTTGCACAGTTTTAAATTCGTGGCCCAACGCATCCGGACACGACCAAACCCTCCGCAGAACAGCGGTTTCAATCGACGTTTAAATGACGTGAGCTATCCCGTAATTCGGTCATCGCACCCCGATTCTACAAGCGAACAATTCGGCATTTGTTCTACTATTGTTCTTGACGCGAATTACATCGCGATTCGCCCGTCAGTTGTCGGGCGCGGCTAACGCCCATCTCCGTGCCAAACGCATCAAACTCCTCAAAGCCCATAAAATAAGGGGTGGCATGAGGGGTGGCGAATGAACGCCACCCTGCGCCACCCCGCCACCCCTGTTCATATGCTCTGTGCAGTTCACCGACATCGGCCCGCACAAACCCGTGCTCGCGATGCAAAGGGGACAGACATGAAACCAATCGGAATAGGTACACAGGAACACTCCAAAGCTCTGCTGGCGGGGTGGATCAGCCGCAAGGAACTGGCAGGCGAGCTCGACCTTGCCGTCGATACATTGGCGCGCTGGGAGGCACGGCGCGTTGGGCCGCCTTGTGTGCGTGCCGGGCGAAAAGTGCTCTATCGACGTAGCGCCGTGCAGGACTGGCTGCAGGCACAGGAAATGCCGCGCGCCAAAAAAGCAGGTGGCCGGCGATGAGTGGCCGCAAGATGCTTGCAGAGAGCGGCTCTGCTGCGCTGAAACAATCCCACCCACCGGAATGGCATGCGGATCGCCTCAGCGAGGCACGTGGCATAGTCGCCGATGTGGCGCACCACCCCGACACGCTGGTTCTGCTGGCCTGTAGAGTGATTTGCGCCCACAGCCTTGATCCCTTTGAACGGGTCGAGGCGCTGGGCTTGATACGTATTCTGGCGACCTCGACGCCCAACGCCTCGCCGTCCCGTGTTGGAGGTGCGTCATGAGCCACCACGGAACCAACTGGGCCATCATTCAGCGCGGGCTAAAACCCACCACAAGGATCGTACTCTGGCACCTCTGTGATCGCCATAATCCCGACTATGGATGCTTCCCGACGCAGGCGCGTTTGGCGCACGATTGCGAGATTAGTCGCTCGACCCTGAACCTGCATCTAATCCGCCTCGAGAGTGCCGGTTTACTCCGCCGCATGACGCGCATTAATCCGGTATCAAAGCGGCAAATGTCGACGCGGTACTTCCTCGGATTCGAGGATGATTATCCGACAAAATCCGGGGGCAAAACTCCGGATCCTGAACCTCAATATGCCGAAAAGCCGTGTCTTGTTTCCGGACACGGAGCCGTGTCCGATTTAGAGCCAGAGCCGTGTCCGAAAAACAGCGATTACCGTGTCCTAAATTCGGACACTAACCCTGTAAGAGAACCTTTAAGAGAACCAGTAAAGGAGAAGGAGGAGCGCGCGGGGGCGCGAGATGGCTTTTTTGAGGAGTTTTTTGGCGAATTACTGAAAGCGCTGGGCTTCGATCCGAAGGGCGTTTTGCCGGCCTGGTGGCAGGGCCAATCCGCCAAGGCGAACGTGCGACGCTGGGGGGATGATCTCGGGCTAGATGAGGGCCAGATCCTCGAGGTTGCCGCAGAGACCCGAGGCAAGCACCCCACCCCGCCTGACGGCCCCAGAGCGCTCGATCGAGCCATGGAACGGGCCGCAGTGCGCCACAGGAGTCCACCTGACGGGGTATCGGGATCAAAACGATACCGAGGGAGGGGTCGGACCCAGACGGACTCACGCGCAAGCCTGGAGCGGCAGTTGGAGTTTTACTCCGGCATGGTGAATTTCGACAAATATTTGCCCCAAAATATGATCAGCAGCGGCATGTGCGACGCGATGCTGGCGCATGGGCTTGTTACGCCAGAGCGGCTCCAGATGCGGGGTGTGCTATGACCGTGCACAGACGCGTTAAGCCCAACACCCGTCAAAAACGCGCGCTGGGCGTACAGGCAATTCTGGAATGGGCGTTTCGGGTGGAAAAGGCCCAACTGGAATTACTCCCACCCAAAAACGCTGGGGAAGAAAGCTCCGGATTTGGCATGGAATACGTTCTGATCCAGCGCGCCCAACTCGGATGCAAGATTGATGGTGGTCGGTACAAAATGGGCAGCTACACCCACGTGGACGCCGAGGTTGTGGCGGCCACGCTTGCTGGTATGCCTGACGCGCTGGGCGGGATCCGCATGGCTATTCGTGTGGCGGATCTCGCACGCGCCGGAATGACACCGGACTGGATGCCCAACACCGTGCCGCGTTGTGTGCCGATTGAGGTTCGGCGGAACCAGCATGGCGAGCGGGCTGTGACCGAGGTCATTGGGGTTGAGGGGGTGCAATATCGCGGCCGCTGGCGAATGGTTGAAGTTCTGGCTTGTCCGGTGACATGGTCGCCGCATCCGCAGCAGATCGAGAGTGCTCGGCACGCTTACGTCGATTGGTGGCAGGCGCTGGGCTGGGTGCGTGAGGGGTTGCTTGAGGGTGGGATGTTGCTGGATTTGGAGGTGACGGAGGCGATGCCGAGGGGGCAGTCATGGGGGTGAATTGCAAGATTGGAAAATTGTATATGTCGGCGCACAACGTAACTGAAGCGTTGCGGAAAAGTGCTTGAAAACTCGATTGAAACGGGAATTCAACTTATTGGGGGTTTGCCCGTGAAGGTAACTCTGATCTATTCACTTTCGAGCAGACTCGGACAGGATCGATGCATTGGCTAAAAATTTCAGATACAATGGAAAGCATATTCAGGTTGACGATCCTGCAGATGTGGAGTTTCCGAGCGATTTTCATCGGAATGTCTACGTTTTCGTCTACGGTATAATTGCTGAAGGGGACTATCTCCCTCAAATGGATGTAGATGCCCTCCACAATGGAGATCTTGGATTTGACATCCAGGCTAATGCGCGTCGACACGGCATCGCAGTAAGGCAACCTTCGGCAAAAGCGAGCAACAAGGACAGACTGCTCACACAATTTCATATCCAGTTGTTTTTGAAAGAATTCCCGATGTTTCTGGGGTTTTTCAACAACATTTCTGCGCCGGCGGAGATATCGATAAAGAGTGCCGAGCTTCTACTTGGCGAGCAATGCAATGCAGACAACTTCATCGAAGTCAAAAGAGTTATTGATGACGTGAACCGGAAGATCTGGACGCGGGATAAAGACGTCAGCGAGCGCCAGGCAGGTGTTTCAAATCTCGGAACTATCTCTGAGTCCCTGCTGGCTAGCGCTTTTGAAGGCCTTGTCGATGATACCAATTTTTTCAAAGTCGGCCACAGCCAAGTACAATCCTACGGCGATTTCGTATTGATGTGCTTGCCAAACAATCTCTGGATATCCGTAAAATCCAATTTTGCCCGGGAGCGGTTATTGGCTTCAGGCTATAGCAACGACATTCTCGGCGTTGGCTTCTTCGAGAGTGCTGGTGAATTTACTGGTTCGGTTCGTGTGAGGAACTTTCAACGAGCCGGTTTCCTCGCAATGTACTGCCCGGACTTCCCTGTCTCGGAAGCCCAGCTCGAGGCGGAAACATCGACATACGGTGAAATTGTTACTCTACATGCTGGAAATGGCACCGATATGCCCAGAAATATTAATGGGAAGCCGTTCATAAGGCCACTTAGCGAGCTCCGGAATGATTTACAAACTCTTCTGGACGTGCCGGATATCCGGAGGAGATTCACGGTTGATTTCTGATGGCCGGCGTTCATCAAGATGGTAACTGGCTTACGCCTCGGAATTTCCACGAATATCGGAGGTTTTCCATTCAGACGATACAATAAAATTCTTGATGCTGTCATCCAGTGTACTTGCCTTTAGTGCGGTCCTGCCTTTCAGAGCACATTCCCGGATCAAAAGGACCCGCCAACCCAGAACAAGGATCTGTGCCTGTTTCAGCTTGTCGCGCTCGATGTTCCCCGAAATTTTCTGCTCCCAGAATTCCGTCCTGCTCTTGGGAAGCCGAAACAAATGACAGTTCTCGTGCCCGTGCCAGAAGCAACCGTGAACGAATATGGCCACCTTGTATTTGGGCAAAACAATATCGGGCTTTCCAGGGAGGTCTTTGCGGTGCAGCCGGAATCTGAACCCCGCAGCGTGCAACATTTTGCGAACCTGTATCTCGGGCTTCGTGTTCTTGCCGCGGATACCGGCCATCATCCGGCTCCGCTTCTCCGGGCTAACGATGTCAGCCACTGTTGCCCGTCCCGCCGTTTTTGATCGCAGGTGTTTCGGCGAGATGCGGAAGCATCAGGTTGGCAATTTCGCGGATCACCGGAACCGAAACCGAGTTACCGAATTGTTTGTAGGCTTGCGCATCAGAGACAGCATTAACGTTGAACTCCTCCGGAAAACCCTGAATACGGGCACATTCCCGCGGCGTCAGTTTTCGCGGGTTCCGGCCGAGTTCGGACTGGCCTATCAGGATTTCGCTACCATCCTTGTAATAGCGTGCACTGATGGTATTGCAGTAGGGGCTCTCCGTATTGAACAGGCTGAACCCGAAACCGTTACCCTTGGCTTTATGCTCTTTCAGACGGCGCTCGTGGCCCGCAAGCAACCTGTCGGAAATGGTGTATTTTGGATCAACGTCACCGTTTGCTTCGAGGATATCACCCAGCCGGGTCTTCGACTGCAACGTTTCCAATTCGTCGAAAATTGCTCCAACATCGACATCGGGAACAAGGCCGCGCTCGAACCCGATGATGTAAATGCGTTCGCGTTTTTGTGGAACGCCGAAGTTGTTCGCTCGCAAGACACGGAAATCCACGTTGTAGTCGAGTTTGGTACCGAGACCACGACGGGCTTCTTCCGACATCGGGATATCAGATGGAATTTCGGGAACGGTTTCCCCTCGAAGGGTCGAGAGGATCGTTTGCAGCGTGCGGCCGCAATCATGGCCCTTCAGCTGTTTAACATTCTCCAACAGGAATGCTTTGGGCCTGTGAGCTGCAAGAATTCTCTGGATCTCGAAAAACATTGTGCCACGTGTGTCGTTGAAACCCTGCTTTAAACCAGCCTGGGAAAAGGCCTGGCATGGAAACCCTGCCAGCAATACGTCATGCTTCGGAATATCGGCAGTGGGAATTGTTGTGATATCACCATCTGGCAGCTCACCAAAGTTCGAGGCGTAGGTTTTCTTGGAAAACTTGTCCCACTCCGAGGTGAACACGCACTTGCCACCGACCTCCTGGAAAGGCAGGCGAATCCCGCCTATACCCGCAAAGAGGTCGATAAAACGGAACGTGTGATTTCTCCGGTTATTCCTGAACGGAATGTTGACGTCGAGCGAGTGGATAAGCTCGGCCTTTGAATTGGAAGGTCTGTGTTCTCCCCGTTCCCAGCCGCTGATTGTTCGCTCGCCCGAGGGTCCCATTCCCAGAAACTCTGCAAATTCCCTCTGGTTAAGGCCCAGCGCCTCCCGCTTTTGACGTATAGTGTTCGAAAGGGACTGTAATTGGTCAAGCATGTTATTCTCCAGTAGTTACTGTCTTGTGTCCCAATAATTTCGCCGGGTCAATTGCTAGATAACATGATAAGATAAGAATAGTGAACATTTATCCATATATCTATCGCACGTTGCTCTGTAAAAGAGTTTCCTAGAAGGAATATTAGGGCAAGTTCCGACGGAAAACAGTCTCTAACGTGATCGCAACAAAGTTTTAAAGTAGGCAAATGACTCCTGATCTCGGATGATGAGGACGAAGAGATATTGCGCAGCAAGAGCAAGTCGAGTGCCATCACCCGACTTGCTCTTGCTTTCGAGAAGACCGCAAATGCGGCCCAGTATAGCTCCTTTTCGACGTAATAACAGTAGGTGCAACCGATGATACAGTTCGGATCGATTGGTTTGGTCATGATGTTGAAGGAATTTTTTGAGTTGCAGCCTTAGACCTTTATCGCGATAATCAGATCCATGATATTCGTCCCTGTGGGTCCGGTCACAAATAGACCGCCGTGCGCGTTTAGCCATGTCCAAGCATCGGCCCGATGAAGTGCCTCTTGAGCGCTGTCAGTCCATGTGGATCCATCAACAATTGCGCCCGCGGCATCAGTTGGTCCGTCGGTGCCATCAGTGCCTGCCACAAGAACTGTTATACCTTGCATTCCTGAAATCTCGCGCGCAATGATCAAAGCCAGCGCCTGATTCCGTCCACCTTTTCCGGGATTTGGCGGCAGGGCCACGGTGGGTTCTCCGCCGAATATCCATATGCCTGTCCCGCGGTCGCGCAGAGCACCCACTACCTTTTTTGCAGCTACTTCGACATCGCAATAAAGAGTCTCTTGGTTGGTGCGTACTGAGAGGCCCGCTTCCTCGGCGGCTTTTTGGACGGCGACGCGCGCGATCTGGTTCGAACCAACAATTTCGCAGTGATAATCAACGCCTTTCGGAGCGGGCAGTGCGCCGATACCCGACCCGATCAAGTCGATGCCATCACCTTCCACATCCGAAAGCCCTAGCGTCAGGATCGAAGCGCCATTGAAATGCGCGAGCAACTTGCCGGCCTTGACCTGCGATGTTATTTGACGCGCTGCGTTAATCTCGCCAATCGCCAGCCCCCCAGAAACTAACTTTTCGTTCTGTAGGGCAATATCGGTAAGTGTCAGCCCCTCTTCCGGCAGTTCCGCAATCGCCGATGCCCCGCCCGAGACAAGGAACAGAAGTCGATCTTTGGGACCCGCCTCGCGGACCCGGCGCAAGAGCTCCCGGCCAGCGCGCACAGAGTTTTCGTCCGGAGTAGGGTGACCTGAACAGATTGCCGACGTACATTTTTTGAAAACCTTGAGATGATTGTATTTCGTGGCAATGAAAAAGGGGATATCACGCGCGAAATGATCCGCCGCCGCCAGATACATCGGCTCGGCAGCCTTGCCCACGGCCAGAATTAGCGTGGGTGGATCACTCGGATTGGCGGCAAAGAACGCATTGACACATAAACACCCTCCAACCGCGTTCACGCCTGACCACCATAGCGATGTCAGCGTCTCTATCGAATCGCTAGTAACCATAAATCCAGACCCTCTTGTTCTTTATTCGCAATTCAGATCGTCCTATGGCTAAAACTATATATCTATAAGGGATGAGTCCAATCATACTCTCGACCAGTCACATAATTTCGACAACCTCGACTTAGCAATGCGTGATCAGTTGCAGGAACCGCATCTCCCGAACTTAGATAAGCCGATCATCATTGCCGTAAGTCCGCGCTTCTACGTCATTTTCGCCCGCTCAACAATTCAAGTTTAACTGTTGAACACAAATCTTCAGCAAACTGTTTGAACGTGATGCTGGCTTGAATCGACACAATGATGTTTTCCAGCGTCCTCGGTGTGGAGGGGTTAATTTTATCAACAAGTAGTACCCTAACTTCATCTCGCTAGTGCCACGCCTTTACCAGCGAGACATTGGGATACGATCCGTGCGAGATGAGTTGCTCTTTTAAGGTAAATTTATACTTCTGAGATCTGACAGCCCATTTCATCGGCCAGTTTCAAAAGCTCGACTTTGTGTTCGGTGACCCCAGAAGCACAGCGGTATCAGAAGTACCAATTTGCTCTGTAATTTTTTGTTTACAGCTAACTTGTCAGTGGGTGCCGTCCAGTATCGCGCCTTGACTTTTTAATATCGAACGCAAATCGATCACCTCCAAATCGCGCATATCGTTCAAATCGTTTTGCACAAACAAAGCCGTGGCTGTTCCTGCCGCTTGTCCCATCGCCAAACAATTTCCCATTAAGCGACTAGCACCGTGCGCTGCACGATCTGCCGACAAACAACGACCGGCAACCAACACATTACGCAATTTTTTGGGAAGCAAACACCCGAACGGAATGTCAAAAGATCCTCCATTTGCGATTGGGATTCTAACCTGTCCTCTTCCACCTTGGTGTATATCGATATGATGGCAACCTTTAGCGATGCCGTCAGGAGATTTTCTACCGGTAAATACATCCTCTTCGGTTAGCTCGTATTCTCCCACAATTCGCCTCGTTTCGCGTATGCCTACACGCGGTGCGATCGCGCTAAGATAGGCATTTTCAAATCCCGGGACATTGTTCTTCAAAAAACTGGCGCATTGCATAACTTGATCAAACAATTTTCCAACACCGGCACTCAACGAGTGAGTATCCAAAGCATCAATTTTATCAATTCTCGTTGAATTAATGCAGACTTCTTTACGCGCGGTCGATGTCGGTTGAATCATTATCAAAGCCGTGGGATACATTTCACCACGGTCAATGGCATCGTTCAACAATGGCCCATCACTTTTGAAGAACACTGTGGGTTGCCCTTGCTCAACCAGTTTATCAACAAGCTCCAGATCGGTTCGCCCTCCCCGAATTGCGTCACTTTCGCCAACGGCAACATTTTGGGGGTTTGCTTGAACAAAGGACAACAAGTCGTCCGTTTCGACACCCATCAATCGAAACATTAAGGATACTGGTTGCAGTTCATTGTTTTCCCCACCGATATTAGAATCCGCACCGGCGCTTACACTTAGATCACCATCACCTGAGCAATCCACAAAAGTTTTTGAGGTGAGCAGTTTGTGCCCGCTTTTATTACGCACCGTAACACCAGTCACCAAACCATCTTTTACATTCACTTCCTCAGCTACCGTATAAAGCAGTATTTCTACACCGGCGTCGCGTAAAAGGTTTAAAATCGCGAACTGCATGAAAACCGGATCAATGCAATGATAGTTGATCAGCCGCCAGTCACAAAACGCTCCGACATAGCCACCTAGTTTATCGAGTTCCTGAATGAGATCGTCTAATACGCCCCCGATAATGGGTTCGCCGCGAGAGTTAATGGCACCATCAATCGTCATTCCGGAGAGTAGCTCACCACCCACGGTTGGCCCGGCATCTATGAGGAGCGTGCGCGCGCCGTTCTTTGCAGCAGCTAAAGCTGCGCCAACGCCGGCACTTCCCCCGCCCACTACGATAGTGTCGTAATTTGGTTCTGATTTTGAATTAGGCATTGGTGTTCATTCCTTTAGAAGTGAGCAAATTGAGGTGATTTAGTGTGAACAAATCGAGGTTATCATTGAAAACTTTCTCATGTGTCATCCCGCGTAACCAAATACACGAGGTAAAAAGAGGACCAAATCGGGCAAAAAAGTTACCAATAGAAGCGCAACGATCAGCGCAAAAATGTAGGGAAGCACATTTCTGACAACTTTGCCGAAAGATACGCCCGCAATATCGGAAACAATGAAAAGCGATATTCCAACGGGTGGTGTTATCACTCCAATCATTAGCGCAAGTACCACCACAACTCCCATGTGCACCGGATCCAAACCCAGAGACGGAGCCATCGGCAACAAAACAGGTGTGACAATTACCAGGTTTGCTGAAGCGCTTTCAAAAGTTCCGAGTATTAGTAACGCAATCAGAACCAACAGTATTAAAACGGTGACATTCTCTGTAAGAGAAAATAGTGCGACCGCGAGTAATTCCGGTACTTGCTCCAGAGTTATTCCCAATGCAAAAACCTTGGCCGTAGCCAAAATAAACATCACCATGGCTGTCGATTTTACGCTGCGAACCATTGCCTCTTTCAACGATGCGAGGGTCAAATCTCCATAAATCAAACCTAGTATCAACGCATAACCAACGGCTACCGCACCGGCCTCGGTGGGAGTGAAAATACCGCTGAGAATTCCGCCAACTATGATGACCGGCGCTGAAGCCGGAAATATTGCTCTCCCGAAATAGCGGAGCCGCTCCCGGGGCGAAGCTTTTGGCTGCGTTGGACACGGCTCGCGACCAGTTACAACAAGAAAATAGATCATTGCCATCATACATGCAGCCATTATGAATCCTGGAACGATTCCGGCCAAAAATAAATAGTCAATGCCTACTTCTGCTAACGCGCCATATAGAACGAGATGAATGCTTGGCGGTATTATGGGGCCAATCGTTGAAGAAACTGCAGTTATGGATGCCGCAAACTCGGGGCGGTAACCTTTATCCAACATTGATTTTATTTCAATTCGTCCCAGACCAGCAGCGTCCGCTGAAGACGAGCCTGACGCTCCGGCAAATATTACACTGGCGACCACATTTACATGGCCCAAGCCACCTTTAACATGACCAACCATCGCGTTGGCAAAATCGAAAATTCTTCTAGTAATACCTCCAGAATTCATGAGTTCGCCCGCGAGGACGTACAAAGGTATAGCCACTAAAGTATACCCACGCACACCACTGGACATCTGTTGTGCTGTCATAGCCAAGGGGAGGTCAGAGCTCCACATATAAATAATTGCCGATGTAAGAAAACAAAAAGCAACGGGAATTCCGATGATCATTAGCAGTGCGAATGATCCCAATAAAATTGTTAAATCCATGTTACAGGCTCTTCCGATTATCGCTTTGATTTCCGAGGGTCGTTGCAGTCCGAATAATTATCACAAGCATCATGGATAGACTCATCCATACGATTGGCATCGAATAAACGCTGCGCGGTAGGCCTAGTGTTATGATAAACTGCCGGTTTTGTACGATCGCTGCTGTAACAGCAAACCAGCCGGTTATTGCGATAGTGCCCGCTATGATGAGTTCTGAGAGGAGCTTTAATGCGGCACCTGCACGTTTGGGCAGCATAGATGGAAGTGAGGAGGCCGCAAGATGACCATCTTGGCGGAATAAGATGCCGGCACCCAGAAAGGAAAGCCAAATGAGTGAAAGGATTGTGACATCTACACCCCAAATAATTGGGCTTCGCAGTATATATCGAGCAAATACGCCTATCACAGTTGTAACTGCAATGGTGCCTAGCAAGCCTAGACACAGTAACATTTCAAACTTTGCCAATTTATCATCGACATTCTTCAGGTGTTTTAGCATTGGATATTGATCCTTATCGGGCGTAGGAAGGCTAACAGTATGAAGGCGTATTCAATAATACGCCTTCATAACTAAGTGTTTATAATCCTTGGATTAGTGCAAAAAGCCCAGTGGCCCATTTGCCTTCACTTTCAAGACGCGCCGCAACTTCACTAGCGCTAGCCACAAACTCGATTGTATCGATCTCGGAGAATGTGACGCCGCTCTCCAACATTTCTGTTCGTTGTGGAGCAAAATTGTCCTCGATCATTTGTGTGTAGAAATCTCCGGACTCTTCTGCCGCTTCAATTAGCATAGACTGGTTGGTAGCCGACAGTTTTGAAAAGCTTATTTCGCTTATCAAAATATTGAACGGAGCAACCGAGTGGTTAGTCATAGTTACATATTGTACCGCGAGGTAAAATTGCTGCGAATAGATTGAACTAAGTGGCGAATCTAGTCCATCTACAACTCCCGTACGAAGGGCGAGATAAGATTCAGCCCAAGGAATAACTGTTGGTTTTGCACCTAATGCTTCCCAGGTTTCCAAAAATACGCTGATGTTTGCCATGCGCATCAGAAGCCCTTGAATGTCAGCAAGCTCGCTCACTGGCTGCTTTGTGACCAGGACACGAGGAAGGCGATAATAGTTATCAGCCAAAACTCGTAGACCTTGCTCGCTGATCATGCGGGCTTTCATGTCAAGGAAAACGTCACTTTTCTGGAACCTTTTTAAATGAGTAATGTCTGAAAATGCAAAAGGCATCCCCAAGATTCCATAATCTGATACGATATGTGAGTTCCAATTGGAGACGTTTGCGAACATATCCTGTGCACCAATTTTCACGTTCTCAATCATGCTCACGGCATCTCCCAACTGGCTTGCCGGGAACACCTGAATTGTCAGTTCTCCATTGGTTTTTTCTTCCACAAGTTGAGCGAAGTGTTCGAGCGATTGCGTTTCAAAGCTGGTAGGCGAGTGAACGCCGCCGAGTCGTAGGGTTTCAGCTGCCGTTGTTACATTTGTCTGTGCTGCGAACAGAACCATGGTTACAGCTGCGCAACTGAATATTTTTGAGGGTTTCATTTCTATTTCCTTCATGTTGATAGTGGTTGATTTTGGTTGATGCTATCGAAGTTCATCAATCCTTCGATGCTTGATTACCCATTCGGTTGTTTTGGAATTATGGGCCTCGGACAACTTTAGAAATCCAGCGCAGTCGTTTTGGCGAATTAATTCGGTCAGGTTTTTATGCTCACTAACCGACGCGGCCATTACGCCCGGCGCACCGGTACACATCCATTGATAGCGCTCACTCAAATCGAACAAATCTCTAAGCGAATCAACGACGTAGCTATTTTTCACGATTGAATACAGGCAAAAGTGAAATTCCCGATTTACAATCATAAATGCATCGTGATCTTCCACCTCAGCAATTACTTGTGCCCTTAAGTTGATTTCATCAAGTTTACTTAGTTTTTCAGCTGTAATATTTGTGATATCTGGTTGGTATCCCCAGCACTCAAGTTGCTGTCTCAGAGCGTACAGGTCGCGCATGTCACGTTCTGAAATTGGGGCAACAATTGCACTTCTATGGTCGCGAAGTTGTACAAACTTTTGACCGGCTAAGTGCGTAAGCGCCTGCCTTACGGGCAACCTACTGATATCCAGTTTTTGGGCAAGGCGGGATTGATCTAACTCCGTCCCCGGCGGCAGTTCGCGTTCAACTATCATTCTACGAATTTCATCTATTGCGAATGCGGTTGCAGTTATCGGGCGAGCCATTGATGTGTCCTAATCTGAAGATTTCTAGATCCTGTATCAAGGATATTGGATCCAATGTCAAGTCATGTAGATATGTCGTTACTCGCGAGACATTTCCATTAACCTCCCATTCTTGGGAAGAAGGAGATGTCCATGATCAAGGATTAACCCGAGATACAGCGCAAGTTACGGATACTTCGACACGCCGAGGAGACGGGACACGTCGCCAAAACATGCCGGTATTTCGGGGTCGGAAAATCCAGCTTCTAACGTTGGCGTCATCTTTCTCCCTTGTTCACAGCTATCCTGTGATCTTAGTGGGAGCTTGGCCTAAAAGCGAAAGGCTGCCCAATTACGCATGCTTTCCGCCCAATCCGACATTCAATTGGATCAAGAACAATGGCTGGATTGGTTCGGACGCTGATGTTTCACAATCACTAAACCGCCTAATACAATTAATCCACAACCCTGTTGACAACTCTGCCCCTCTTGACTCATACATACATCATCGAAGAATAGCGCCCGCAGGAAACCCTCGCGGGCGTTTGTCGTTTCCGCCCTTACCCCCCTACCATGGTTCCTCCCGGGCGCCATTTGTATACGGGGGGGCTAGGCGCGGGATTTCGCTAGCGTGAGTGGATTTCACCGGGGAATCCACATGGAATCCACCCCACAGAAAACCCGAGTAATAAGCTTTATATAACAGCATGTTACACAAATTCAGCTTTGGCTAGGTGGATTCTACAGCGGAATCCACCCTGGCCAAAAGGAATCCCACCTGAATCTTGTAGAATCCACCCTAACCAGCACGAAAAGAGACAAACATATGGACCTGGTATTCGCGCCAAACGAGATCGAAACCTGGCCGCTCAAACGGCTGCACGCTTACGCCAATAATGCCAAAATGCACGGCACGGACCAGATCGCAAAGATCGCCGCCAGCATGGCGAAATTCGGCTGGACGGTGCCTTGCATGGTCGCCGATGATGGCGAGCTGATTGCAGGCCACGGCCGTGTTCTGGCCGCAACACTGCTGGGGCTGACAGAAGTGCCAGTGATCCGGCTTGGCCATCTCGATGAGGCCGAGCGTCGTGCCTACCGCATCGCCGACAACAAGCTGACAGAAATGGGCGAATGGGACGATGCCCTGCTGCGCGAGGAGATCGCCGGATTGCTGGCGGAGGATTTCGATTTGTCATTACTCGGTATCGCAGACGAGGATCTGGATGCCCTGCTGCGTGATCCCGATGAACTGGACGGTGCCACCGAGGGCGAGGATGACATCCCCGAAACGCCAGTGGCGCCGGTATCCGTGTCCGGTGATATCTGGCAGATGGGATCGCACCGCCTTATCTGCGGTGACAGCACATCGGCGGATGTGGTCGGACGGCTTCTTGGTGACGTAAAACCGCTGCTGATGGTGAGCGACCCGCCCTACGGCGTCGAATACGATCCGGGGTGGCGCAACCAGACCGGTGCTTCCGCCACTAAACGCACCGGTAAAGTTCTGAACGATGACCGCGCCGACTGGCGCGAAGCCTGGTCCCTGTTTCCGGGCGACGTTGCCTATGTCTGGCACGGTGCCTTGCACGCGGCCACGGTTGCCGAAAGCCTCGAGGCGGTGGGCTTCAAGGTTCGCTCGCAGATCATCTGGGCCAAAGACCGGCTGGTACTGAGCCGCGGGGATTACCACTGGCAACACGAGCCTTGCTGGTATGCGGTCAAAAAGACCGGCAAAGGGCACTGGGCGGGCGATCGCAAGCAAACGACGCTCTGGCAGATCGCCAACAAGGATCAGGATGCCGAGACGGTGCACGGGACGCAAAAACCGGTAGAATGCATGCGCCGCCCGATCCTGAACAATTCCAACCTGGGACAGACAATCTACGAGCCGTTCATGGGATCGGGCACCACACTTATCGCGGCGGAAACCACTGCGCGCGTCTGCTTCGGAATCGAGCTAAACCCGGCTTATGTGGATGTGACGGTGGAGCGCTGGCAACAGTTTAGCGGCGAGGCGGCGGTGCTTGATGGAGATGGGCGCAGCTTTGACGAGATCAAAAACGCTCGGGTGACAGCATGAAGTAGTCCCGCACCATGTCACTTCTTGAGGCAATCGCAAATGTGTTGATCGGTTACGCCGTAGCAGTCCTGACACAGATCCTGATTCTTCCGGTGTTCGGCCTGCACACGACGCTGGAACAGAACCTGCAGCTCGGCACGAGCTGCATCTAAAGCTGTTTGCATGTCAAATCTTGCAGACCGAAAGTAGACGTTCAGCGAACGGCAGGTTTCTCCCGCATAGCTGACCTTCAACGCGCCAAAACCGAGATTTGACTAACGGAAATGGTCAAATGTCCGCTTCGAGCCCATATTGCAATATGCCGCGCGGTTGATGAACGACAGCTTTCGGCATGGCGGGAGCTTCCTGCAGCCACACGTTTTTTATCGTGCAAGCGAAATCATCGCGCAGAATATTCGTCCATGAGTGCTTGTAGATTTTCGAGAGTCTCTGGATATCGAGGAAAACTGTGAACGGCGGGAACCTTTGCCCACGGCACTTTTTCGTCCGTCATCACTTCAACGAATGGCTCAAACGACGCAGCTTCATTGAGCACCGAAGTACGGAGGTTGATCCGTTGATCCGCTCCACCGATCTGAGAAAAGACGAAATTCAAGCACGATTTACAAAAGTAGTGCGTCCGCCCACTGGAGCCAAGACCGCCTTTGACCAGTTCCCCCTTGTAGGAAAAACTGGCGCTTGGAAACATGGTGGTCAGCGAGTACGCGCTTGCGCAGAGTTTCTGACAGTCGCGACAATGGCATGCCAAAGTTAGAAGTGCAGGCGCGGTCACGCTGACCTGCACTGATCCACATAGGCAGGAACCCTCAAAAGGTGGCTTAGGAAGTATCATTGGTGGTCCTTCATTTGTCGACAGTCTTCAGGTATAGCAGACATCTGAGCTCAAGATCCAGATGGCGGGTTTGTCCGCATAGCCGCCTTTCACCTTTCTTGATCAACTCCAAACCCTGGCGGATTGTGTCAAACGGGACCTTATAGTATCCGTTATGGTCAAGTACCATAATGAACCCATTCGCGATCTGCTTTCACCAAGGTGTTTGCGAGTTCAATGAGCTTTCGCATTATGGCTGTTAGAGCGACTTT